>Ga0207693_10000384_pt1 | contig 40563 bp, 26 predicted proteins | sample LARL81metaG_FD_184347 | JGI IMG/M metagenome (GOLD analysis project Ga0207693, IMG submission 184347) | Corn, switchgrass and miscanthus rhizosphere microbial communities from Kellogg Biological Station, Michigan, USA - LAR L8-1 metaG... | ecosystem: Host-associated > Plants > Roots >... | reverse complement strand
CAAGGATTTCACGCCGGTCTGCACGACTGAACTCGGTTACATGGCGGGGCTGCAACCCGAATTTGCCAAGCGGAACACGAAAATCCTGGGACTGAGTGTGGACCCGGTGAACAATCACGGGAAATGGGCCGCGGATATCGAGGAGACGCAAGGTCACAAAGTGACCTATCCGATGATCGGCGATCCAGAGCTGAAAGTCGCGAAACTCTACGACATGTTACCGGCTGAAGCCGGCGAAAGCTGCGAAGGACGCACGGCCGCTGACAACGCGACGGTTCGCACAGTGTTCATCGTCGGTCCGGATAAGAAAATCAAATTAATGCTGGTCTACCCGATGAGCAGCGGGCGCAACTTCGACGAGGTCTTGCGAGTGCTCGATTCGTTGCAACTCACGGCAAAGCACAATGTAGCTACGCCGGTGAACTGGAAACCGGGCGACGACGTGATCATTCCTACCTCGGTCAACGACGAGCAGGCCAAGCAAAAATACCCGGCTGGCTTCAAGACGCTGAAGCCATACCTGCGCGTTGTGGCCCAACCCAGGTAATCTCTTAACGGGCGAGCACCCGATTCGCCCAATCGCATCGCCCGGAAGCAGTTGTGTCGGGTCGCGGAAGCGCATGGGGTCCGGTGATCCTCCCGGTCTTCAAAACCGGCGGACGGCATCCCTGATGTCGTCGGTGCGTTCGACTCGCACACGCTTCCGCCAGTTTATTTTGAGAGAGATACGAATAGATTGAAGGCTGTCGCAAACTGAGAAGTGATCCTGGGAGACGGGCTGACGTGATAAAAACGTGATAACTTCGCCGCGTTTTTAGTGCCGTATCCACCCGCCACGGGGCCATGTTTTGTCGCGGGTCCTGTTCAGTGAGTGCTCTGGGAATTTTTCACCAATTGAAGGGTAGGTTCTGAGTAGCGGACCATGCATTCACATCGTGGGGTGTGCAAGTTCCGGACGCGCTGCCATGGGAGCGCGTCCAGCAGATCACTCGCGCGGTGCAGAATCAGGTCGTCCTTAGTCAGAAATGACAGTTTCCAGGGTCCGGCGCATCAATCCGAGCCGCCTGACCTGCCGGAACGAGCCGGATAGCGATGGCTTGTGCCACGACGGTGCCCTCGTTTCGGACGATGTGGACGTGTTGGCCACCGTGGTCAACAAACGACATCCCTGCTGAGTAGACGTGCGGCGTGCAGCTGGGATCGTCCGCTTGATACTGCGTCACCGCTCCTGCCGTGACAAAGATGAGCGTATGACCAGGATGCGTGTGCCACCCTGTCGTCCCTCCCGGCAGCCAGACATTGCTCAGGACAGCCCCGTCAGACAGTCCCTTCGTCCTCTGGGACGACAGCCAGACCTGGGCGTCCTCGTGCTCTCCCCTCCCCGAGCTCGGCTGAACGAATTTGTTTAGGACACTGAATTCATCGAACTGGCCCTGCGCGACCGGCGTGCTGGTGAATCCCTGGCCCGGTGTCGCGAAGGCGGAGCCTCCATGAAAAAGGCCTGTGAGCACGATCGCGGCACTGAACAATACCAACCACGTCAATTTTTGTCGCATAACGACCTCCTTTCTCTGATCGGCTGGAGCCGACTGAGACGCCCGGACACAATAGGCACCTGAATGGGTAAGTTTCAAACGGTAATGCGCAGAAGGGTAGCTGTTTCCTTACTTTGCCTTCGAATGCTGCAGTTTGCCGTGCGGTTCCGCGGAGCTACAATGCAGTTCCTGGGGCTCGCAACACCCCGCAACAATCAGGAGAGTGCGATGGGGGAACCATCCCCTGGCACACCGCCATCGGTCAGACCGCCGGAAGACCGGCTGGATTCGTGGAAGGAAATCGCGGCCCATCTCAACCGGGACGTAACTACGGTCCAGCGTTGGGAGAAGCGGGAGGGGATGCCCGTTCACCGACACTTGCACGATCGGTTGGGTTCCGTCTACGCCTCTCGGTCGGAACTGGACGCGTGGGCGCGCGGTCGGAATCTTCGGGCGGAGCAGGGGGACGCGACCAATGCCCCCTCGCCCAATCCGCGTACACCATCGTCATCAGCAATATCGACCTCTCGAACCAGATGGAAGTTGCTCGTGCCGTTCGTAGGGGTGGGAGTCGCGCTGGCGATTGGCGCCAGCTTCTGGTTTCAGAGAACGGAGTACTTCTGGCGAAACCCCATCACCGGCGCGCGATTTCAGACCGTAACCGACTTCGATGGAAAGGAGCAGGCCGCCGCGGTGTCACGCGACGGTCATTTCGTGGCGTTTCTGTCGGACAAGGACGGACAGATGGACGTCTGGATTACACAGGTGGGTTCAGGACAGTTCCACAACTTGACCCATGGGAGCGCACCGGAGCTCGTCAATCCATCGGTCCGCACCTTGGGCTTCTCGCCTGATGGCTCTTTCGTCACGTTTTGGGAGCGCAAGCAAGGTGGTTCGAGCGGCGGAGACATCAGCATCTGGGCGGTGCCAACGCTGGGCGGACAGCCAAAACCATACCTTGAAGGCGTGGCTGAGTTCGACTGGTCGGCCGATGGCTCCCGACTCGTATACCACACACCCGGACCCGGAGACCCGCTATTCGTGTCAAACGGCAGCCGGGAACTGAAGGACCCGCCCATCTTCACTGCTCCTGCCGGGCTCCACTCACACTTTCCGTTATGGGCGCCCGATGCGGCATTCATCTACTTCGTCCAGGGTTCCCTGCCGGACAAATTGGACATCTGGCGCATCCCTCCGACCGGAGGAACTCCGCAACGGATCACGTCGCACGTTGGGCGAGTGAGTCATCCGATCCTATTGGATCGGCGCACGCTGATATACCTCGCTAGCGATCCGGACGGTTCGGGCCCGTGGCTTTATAGCGTGGACGTCGAGCACCGTATTCCCCACCGGCTGACCTTTGGCCTTGACCGGTACACGTCCCTGGCGGCCAGCGCCGACGGTCGCCGTCTAATTCTCACGCTCGCAAATCCGAAAAGAACACTCTGGCGATTGCGGCTCGCTGATTCACCTACTGAGGTGTCGCCGCCGGCTCGAATCTCGCTGACGACCAGTACCGGGTTCTCTCCCAGACTGGGTCCAAATTATCTTCTGTATGTTTCTGCCACCGGCACGAGCGAGAGCATCTGGAAATTCGCCAACGGAGTTGGCACGCAGTTGTGGAGTGGTGAGGGAGCGCAAATCTTTGGCGGCCCAGCAATCTCCCCGGATGGACGGTCCGTTGCATTCTCGGTCCGGGAGCGTGGCCGGACGCTCCTCTACGCGATGCAGGCCGACGGTACAAGTGCGCGGATTGTGACCGATACGCTCGACCTGCAGGGCGCTCCGGCATGGGCGCCCGACAGCCAATCGATAACCGCGGCCGCGGACGATCACGGTGTCCTACACCTCTTCTGCATTCCGGCCGACGGCCGCTCCCCCGTTTCGTTTGTGCAGGAGTACTCGGTCGATCCCACGTGGGCGCCCGACGGTCGATTCGTTGTCTACTCGGGACCCGACATCGGCACCACTTTTTTGGTGAAAGCCGTCACCAGCGAGGCCGCAGCGCACTCCCTGCCGTCCCTGACCCTGACTCGGGGAGCGCGACACCTGGCCTTCCTTCCCGGAGGACGGGCACTCGTGTTCCTGCGAGGAGATATTCAACATAAGAATCTCTGGGCCGTCGATCTGGAGACGGGTGCCGAGCGGCAGTTGACCAACCTCATTCCCGACTTCGATATTCGCGACTTCGACATCTCCCCAGACGGCCGTGAAGTTGTCCTGGAACGAGTGCAGGAGAGCTCGGATGTGGTGCTGCTGGATCGCCCCCGGCCATAGTCCGGCGTCAGGCCAGCCGCGCGTCGGCGCGCTAGAAATATATGGCTGCACGATTCTTTAAAGCGGATGACAGGACTCGATCCACCTGATGGATGCCATCTTGGAGAACTTACCGCGCGAACTGGATTATCAATGGATGGATCCCGACCGTCCTGACTGAGAAGTTCGAGCTGCATCGAGGGCGTCAATCACAGCGCGGGTGTTCTCGTCGAGGGGCTTCACATATGTCGGCAGAATCTGAGTACTGTTCGCATGGCCAAGCAATTGAGCGATTGTGAGCCCTGAGGCGTGGCATGCGTTAGCCCTCGATGCGAATGACGCGCGAAGGTCGTAGATTCGTCTGTCTGGAATTCCTGCCTCACGGGCGGCTTTCTGCCAACCCTTTTTGTAGTCGCTGACGTGCGTGGAAGGAATTCTGGGACTGGGGAAGACATAGTCAGAAAACCCCGGACCGAGGAACTCCCTCCACTTAATCAGCGTGTCTCTGCAATGTTTCGTCAGCCAAACGGGGCGAACGCCAGCCGCTGTCTTCGAGTCACGGACGCGAATGCAACCTGGCTCAGATCCCAAGTCGACATCATTCCATTTCAGTGGGAGGGCCTCTTTCCTGACTCTCAAACCCGTTTCCGCGAGAACTGTGATCAAGATGGACAGCCACGGCGGAGAAAACCGTTTGACACGCGCCTCTTCTTCGTACGTCAACGGTTTCGCCTGACGACGCTCACGACGTTCATTCAGCTTTCCAACGTCAACACAAGGATTGTGCGTGATGAGGCGAAGTTTTCGTGCTCGTGTTAGCGCACTGGATAGAGTTGCGAAATCCCGGTTAACGGTGGCTTTGCCAACGCCTTCCGCGAGTCTCTTCTGTTGAAACTCGAAAACTAATTCTGGAGTAATTTCTAAGAGGCGAATGTTTTGTCCAAAGAAGCGCAGAATGTTATTGACGCTCGACTGATAACGAGATTTCGTTTTCGGGTGGCCGATGGATGCTAGAAACTTCTTTAACCAATCGCCGAGACGAGGAACATGAGATTTCGGCAATCCCAAACGCCCCTCAAGAGCTTGAGTCTTCTTTAAAGCAAGAATCTTCTCCGCGACTCGCTTGCTCTTGGATCCTGAGCTCTCGCGTTTTTGCTTTCCACCGCTAACATAGCTTATCCACCATGTGCTCTTCTTGCCCTTGTATTTGCGTCGATAGACCCCCATGGTTAGCCGAGCTCCCGGTTGACTGGTGGCTTGCTTAGGTGGGGCTTCGACCCTTTGTGAGTGGGGTGGGGATTTTGGGTGGGAACAGGTGTGGAAGTGTGGGGTGTGGTTGCGGCGATGGGCGAGAGGCTGAAATCTAGGATTGATTTGGCCGGGCGGGATCCCCGCAGCGATGCAGGCGAAGGATTTGGCGGGGTTTTTTGAGTGCGGTAGGGGTGTTGGAGGTTTTGACTCTGGCGAAGGTTTATAGCGGATCGGGCGTAATCAGTAGTGTAAGTATAAGGCGTTTAGGCTTGGCACGGTGGCCCACCAATCAAAAGCCACTCCCGGGCTCCATTTAGAGCGTTCTTTATAAGCGCCTCGGCTTCCACCCAAGAGGCCTCACTAAGCGTGAATTGAACCGCCTCGCGAGCAGCGGAATTCGCTTGAGTTGGATACAGCTTGTAAAGTTCTGCAACTTCGATTTTCCCTCGCAGGACCTGGTAATACGCTTCCGGCAAATCTGCTTTGAGGAACTGCCTAAAGAAAGCTCGAAGTTGCAGAGTTCTCTGCGCGTTCACTTCCTTCTCGAGCGAAAGCCTGATCTTGAAGGCCGACGTCTCACCGTTCATGAACGCCGAGAACCCCTCTCCGAGCCCACCCGGTCCCGCAAAAATGTCGATTACCGGAATCATTCGGTCCAGGATACCTGGCGGATGATCTCAGGTGCAACAGCAAAACCGATTTGTCGGGGAACTCCGGAAATGAGCAAGGCGCAACCGATTGAATAGGAATGATGTGATCGTGCTCCTCGGTTGTCATATGGGGCTCCAACGTTTGACCGAGCGAAAAACTACTAGTTGTAGCTCGCCGCTCCTAGTGAGCCCAAGCACAAGGTTTTCAACGTTCATTCACTGCGGTCTGCGAAGGGTTTTTAGTTCACCAGCGCGGCAGGCGTGGATGCAACGGCTGAGAGGCGGAGGCACCTAATAATCGACATGTAAAAGCAGGTTTGTTAGAAAACCTGTTAAAAATTAGCCAGTTTATGACCGCGAAAACAGCAGAGTCTGAGGTCGAACTACTGTCGTTAGAAATGTTTAGTTTTCTAATCAAAATGCAACGTCGCATTGTTGGCCCTATCAGCCACACCCTTAGCCGCTGAATCAATCCGACGAGAAACCCTCAACCGACTATGCTTGCGGCCATATGCAAAATAGATGCCAAGGCCGATGCTTAGCCAAACTAGCAAACGCGCCCAGCTTTCCCAGCCGAGACTGACCATCATCAAAAGTGACACCGCGATGCCCATAATGGGTGTAATTGGGATCCACGGGGCAACGAAAGGCCGTGGAACTGTTGTGTCGCGAATGCGAAGTATCCACACTCCCGCGCAGACGATCACAAATGCCAGGAGCGTTCCGATCGAAACCAGTTCGCTGATAACGCTGAGCGGGGTCAATGCCGCGACTATTGCTACACAAAAACCCACTAGAATGGTCGAAAGATACGGAGTCCGGAACCGCGGATGAACGTTGCTCGCCCATTTCGGCAGAAGACCATCCCGCGACATCATAAAGAAGATTCGCGATTGGCCTAGCAAAGTCACCACCATGGCGGACGTCAGTCCACAGATGGCGCCTAGCTTCACAAGAGTGCTGCCCCATCGCGCGCCGGTGGCCTCCATCCCCAGTGCTATAGGAGCCGGCGCATCCAGTGCCGTGTACTTCACCAACCCCGTAAGAACTCCAGCGACCAGGATGTAAATGACGGTGCAGATCGCCAACGAGCCGAGAATTCCAATCGGCATATCCCGAGCCGGGTTCCTGGATTCTTGCGCTGCGGTGGATACTTGGTCGAACCCGATGTATGCGAAGAAGATGATCCCCGCCGCTCGAGCAATGCCGGACCAGCCGAAGTTGCCATAATGACCCGTGTTGGGAGGTAGGAAAGGAGTCCAGTTTTCGATGGCCTCCGCCCGATGGCCAAAAATGTAGGTAGTGCCCACACCGATAAAAACCAGCAGCACGCAGATTTTGACGATCACGACCGTGGTGTTCAAGGTAACCGATTCCTTGATGCCGATGACCAGAACCGTAGTGACGGCGACGATGCCTAAAAAACCAAACAAATTGAAGGAAGATTGCTGGTGCGGAAGGCTGGAAACATCCACGTGGGCGAGCAACAGCGCACTCTGAAGTTGCGCCGTCAGACGTTCCCAGTGCGCATGATAGAAGACGAAGACGGTGCCTGGGGAGCCTGCGAACCTAGGTGGTAACAGAATGCCAAAGTCTTGTAAGAAACTGATGATGTAGCCACTCCAACCGCTTGCAACCGTCGCAGCTCCTAACCCATATTCCAGAATGAGGTCCCAGCCAATGATCCAAGCGGTCAGTTCGCCGAGCGTGGCGTATCCATAGGTGTACGCTGAGCCCGAAACCGGGATCATGGAAGCAAATTCCGCGTAGCAGAATCCGGCAAACACGCAGGCGATTGCGGCCAGAGAGAACGACACTAGAATCGCCGGACCAGCATGATGAGCCGATGCGGTTCCAGTCAGAACGAATATTCCGGTCCCGATGATGGAGCCGATTCCAATCGCGATCAGATTGAAGGGACCCAAGGCACGCCGCAGCGTGTGCTCGCCGGCCTCCTCGGCATCTTCAAGGATCGCGCTTAACGGTTTGGTAGCGAAGAGATTCGACATGTTCTTCTAGAGTCTTCTGCTGCAGTTCGCCAAGTCACGACGAGCTCAGTGAAGTGGCGGATTCGGAATTTCTGTCAGAGCAAATGCGATGACCGCCATTGCAGCAGCATTTTCGTTCAGTTCTGAGGGAACCACCTTATCGAGTGTGTCGGCTGCGCTGTGATGATAGTCGTAGTAATGGCGCTGATCCTGGAGGATCCCAATGACTGGGATTCCTCTTTCTGCCAAGGGCGCAATGTCAGTGGTACCGGGCGCGCGGGTAGTTTGTTCGAAGACGGTGGTTCCCATACTGCCCAGTATTGTCCCCAACGGTTTGAGGGAGTCTACTCCGGTCTGGCTCATGTTCATCGCGAACCCAAGTGGGTGCGCAGCTCCGGCATCACTTTCGATCGCCGCGATGTGGTGTGGAAACTCCGAGTTGTAATCCCTTCGGTACTGATTGCTGCCGGAATCGTTGTTCTCTTCATCCATCCAAGCGATGACACGAATTGTGCGTTTCGGGTGGAGGTGCAGCTGTTGCAGTACGTGCGGAACCTCCAGAACCATAGCGATGCCAGCGGCATCATCGATTGCGCCCGTGCCGAGGTCCCAGGAATCGAGATGGGCAGAAACGAGGACTACTTGTTCAGGGTGGTCGCTCCCCTTCAGATCGCCAACTACATTGAAGCTGTCCTCGTCGAGCAACCTCTCAGGAGTAAGCGTCAGGTGGAGGCGCACCGGAGCTTGCTGGGCAAGGTGGGCCATCAATTCAGCATCTTCATCGCAAACTGCAGCTGCGGGAATTCCCGCGGGCTCGCTATCGCCCGTATGAGGCAGGCGATAATCAGCACTGCCGATCGAGCGGACTAGCACGGCTATCGCTCCGAGCGAAGCGGCGGCTTTTGGGCCGCTCTCGCGATATTCCACCACTTCTCGATAAGCGTTGAACGCAAATCCAGCAGCTGACTTTTGTTTGTCGAATGCTTTGTTGAAGAAGACGATCTTGCCGCTGACTTTCTCGCGACCAAATTGCTTCAACTGGTCGAAGTCGTTCACCACCAGCAGGTCGGCTGTGATCCCTCTGGCCCCAGTCGAGGTGCTACCGCCTAAGGCTGTCAGCACGATCTTGCGTGGCTCCGCTTGGGGAGAAGTCGAGTACCCGACCAGTTCGCCATTTTCAGTTCCCCTCACCCAGTGAGGAACTTCGACCGGCTCGAGGTGGACGTCGAGGCCCAGTTCGCGCATTTGCTCTGCAATGTATTTGACCGCCATCTTTGCATTAGCCGAGCCACTCGGTCGCGGGCCGATGTTCTCGGTCAAGTATGCGAGCTGTCGGTAGGTGTACGGGTCACTCAGAGCAGCCGTCTTGATCGTGTTCAGTTGCTCGAGCAAAGTTGGAGAGAAACTTTCCACGCCCGGAGCGGAAGCTTGCTGCTTAGAAACGGCGGTTTTTTGCGCAGAAGGACGGGATGGTTGTGGCCACGTCAGTGGAACAGGGCAGAGCGCAAAGAAGACCGCGCCCATGCAGGTTCGAAAAAATGGATGGTTCGACATCTATGTTGTAACTATCTCAATCGTCAAATGTGAACCATCCATCGGCTGAGTGCATAGAAGCTGGTCTTCTGCATGATTGAACAATAGGCTCACACGCGGTGAGCCGTTGAGCAACACAGCCGGGGAAGCGCCTGGTACGGCCAACTTCAAAACGTGTAGCGCAAAGAAAATTCCAGTACTCGCGGGTTCGAAAGGGTCGAGTTGAAATACCCAAACGAGTTAATGCTCCCCAGGCTGTTGCCGGCCAGGTTTAGCTGCATCGTTCCCACATCGAAACGCGGGGTGTTCGTAAGATTGAAAGCTTCGGCGCTGAAGCGCAACGATTGTTGTTCTGTGACCCTCCAATTCTTGCTTACAGAAAGGTCGACATTAAAAGTCCCGGGCCCTCGCAAGTTATTTCTTTGGCCGGATCCTCCAGGCAGAGGAAAGCTGAATTGAGCGAATGCGTCTATGGGGTCGCTGAAAACGTTGGGCTGCCCGTTGATCATGAATGTGCCTGCTTTTGGCCGCTTGCCTGTTAGAACAGCCATCGACTCCTCGTCGAAATTGGTCACCCATCCGGAAGCGGTATTAATCGAAAACGGATATCCGCTGCTCCAACGCCACAGGCCAGAAACCGCCCATCCGCCAACCACTCCATCCGCCCAGCGGCTCACGCGATTCGCATAGCGCTTCCCGCGTCCGAAGGGAAGCTGGTATACCCAGTTCGTGTTGATTTGATGCGTTGCGTCGAAATCGGAGGGCGCTCGCAACTGATTCGGTTGCCAGGAATTCAGCACCTGGCTTGCGAATCCGCTGCCTTGGAAGTGGTTGATTCGCTCGGCATTCGATCCGATGTCGATCGATTTGGAGTAGGTGTAGTTCAGGTCGAACTGGAGGCCGTTTGCCATGCGCCGACGCAGGCTGAACTGGCCAGCGTTGTAGGCGCTGTTGCCAATGCTGTTCCAGCCGTATAGCGAAGAGTACTGCGGCGAGTAGAACGTGAATGGAGTCTGTGCGCCGTTGATGCTCGCGCACGCAGGGTAGCATCCAGTGGCGCTTACCAGACCGGGCACATCCGCATACTCCAAAGCCGTGGTTTCATTTTCCGAATAGAAGGCAAAAAGATCGTAGATCGCCTGCGTTGCCGAAACATTTGCGGGAAGCACTTGGCCCGGAAAATTGTTGCAGCTGGAGCCTTGGTTTTGACACTCTGCTCCGACCTGAGTGGCCGATGGCCCCGCGGCTGCTGGATAGAAATTCTCCCAATACGGAATGGGCTGAATATTCTGGATGGGCACGCCTGCGCGATACTGCTTCGCCAGCATGGTGGCCGCGGTGAAGTAATCGGTGTGAGACTTCGGATCCCGAAGGTTTGTGGGCATGGCGAAGTCTTCTTCCTGCAGGAGCTTGTGTGCAAAGCGGCCCACGTAAGCAGCTTCAAAAACGAAGCCTCCCGGCAACTCACGCGTGATCGAGAGATCGATCAAATGTGAATACGGAGTCTTCAGGCGGTCATTGAGGCCCCACGTGATCGCAAAACCCGATGCCAGCCCGGCAGGCGGAGTAACGGGAAACGAGCCTGTGGGTGGCGGTATGACGAGTGGGCAGGGCGCTACAGGACAATCTCCGCTCGTGCTGAAACTGGTGGTGGGAATTGTGTTGATCGCCGACAGCCGGGCGGATCCGTCAACAGTCTGCACGCCTGCGGGGTTCATCAACGTCGTCGTAAGTCCAAACGACCCGAACTGGTCGAAACTGTTCACGACGCCATCGCCGAAGTGATCGTAGTACATGCCCCATCCCGCACGAATGGAACTCTTGCCGGAACCGCCCCAGATCTTCCTGGAGAGTCCGCTTTCACCTTTAGGGGAGTAAGCGATCGCCAAGCGGGGAGCGAAGTTTTTATAGTCCCACGCCCAATAAGGTTTCTTGCCGTTTGCTTGTCCAGACAAGCTGAATGTGAGCAGCGGCTCGTACGCTTGTCCCTGACGCATGGCTGCCGCACGCTGCTTGAACCAGCCATCGAGGCTTTGGTCCGGAGATACTTGGGTTCCCGTTGTTTCGTAGGGCGGCTGCAACAGCGAGTAGCGCAGTCCATAGGTAAGAGTGAGATTGGGGCGGAGATGATACGTGTCTTGCGCGTAGAACTCGAGTTCATGGTTGCGGAAGTGCCGGGGGACCGACTTTCCTTCGGGTAGAGCTGTGAGGGCCTTGTCAAGGTTGTAGTTCGAGTTCACAACTGTAACCAAGCCGGCCAGTGCGGTCACGGCAATATCGTAGCTGGCCCCGAAGCTGGGATCTACGGCCGGAAAGCCGAAAGCCGGGTTCCCTGGATTGAGGCTAATTGCTGCGTAAGGATCGGAGCAGGAGGCAATACACGACCCAGATAACCAGAGCGGATCTGTTTGGGCGGTGAAGAAAGAAAGCGCATTGGAATTGCGAAGATTGTTAACCACTCGCAGATTCGCACCGAACTGAAAGCTGTGGGCGCCTCGGGTCCAGTTCACGTCATCGATGAAGTTGTGGACAGGAATTCTCGTGCTGCTAGTGGGTGACTGTGCAGTCAGGTTGTCAAGACCGCGGAAGTTGATGTAATGCTGCGTCTGTCGGCCAGTATCGGCATAGCCCTGGCGAATATATCCGTATCGAAAACTATTCACCAGGTTTGTGCGAAGCACGCCAGTGTAGCCGACGATGATCCCTTTGGAATTGTTGATATGTGTGACGTTTGCAGGCTGCCCCGGAAACTGCGAGCCGCCTGTGCCAATGGCCGCTGTGCCATCGGTGGAAGACGCGCCACTGTCATTCATCAGGCCACCGCGAACGAACAATTGGTGTACCCCATTGGAAGTGATGTTGTAGTCAAGCTTTGCGACGTAGGTATCCAACTTTGCGGGTAATGGGGACGAAAACGTAAAGCCCCGAAAGTCGAGATGATCACCGACAGAATCCGTGTTGGGGTGCGGGTACTGCTGAAAGATCTGCATGACCGCAGGATTTGCGCCCGGGCCCATCGGACAGGAGCCGATCCCACTGCAATTCGGATCCATTTTCGCCAAGTCCGCCGGCGTGAGAGTAAATGAACCGGACGACGGGCAAAGCGGGTCCGTTGACAGGCATTGGTAGGTAATGGTCCCGTTGCGTAAATCCTCGCTCGGTACTACCCGCGTGACCTGCAGGTCTTCGCGAGTCCGCTGGCCCTCGTAGGCCAAGAAAAAGAACAGGCGATCCTTCTTGATGGGTCCGCCGAAAGTTGCGCCGAACGTGTTCCGGAGAACGAAGGGAGGTTTGTTTGGCTGTCCATTAGAAAGCTCGGCGTTCTTATTGAACCAGTCATTGGCGGCGCCAACTGGCGGACGATAGTACCAATACGCGGTGCCATGAATTTTGTTAGTGCCACTCTTGGTGACCAGGGCTACCTGCCCTCCGGAAGACCGTCCGGCGTCGGCAGTAGCATTGCTTGTCGTAACTCGGAACTCCTGCAGCGAGTCGAGGGTCGGGCGCAAAGCTCCCGTAAATGCGAGGCCCTGGGCCTGATCGTTGTTGTCCACCCCGTCCAGGGTGACATTCGTCTGGTCACTGCGCGCGCCGTTGACAGATCCGCTGCGGCTATCGGAGGCCGGGTTGATGTGGCTGCCATTCCCCGTGAACGCCACGCCCGGCTGAAGACTCAAAATGCTTGTCGCTTCGCGGCCTTCAAAGGGAAGGTAAGAGATCTGGTCAGTGTCGAAAGCATGCCCCAAAGTAGCATCCTGAGAGTTGACGAGCGGGACAGTCGCGGTGACTTGAATGATGGTTTCCGTTCCCGCCACGCGCATGGAGACATCCACTGTCGCCGGAGAATTGACCATCAGAACGAGGTTGCTCTGTTTCTGAGTCGCGAATCCAGGTGACGTAATCGTGAGTTCGTATGCAGCGGGTGGAACTTGAACGAACTGGAAGGTGCCCTGAGCATTGGTCCGGGTGTCCCGGGTGAAACCCGTTTGAGGGTTCGAGAGGACGACCATTGCTCCCGGAATGACTGAGCCTTTTGAATCCGTGACCGTGCCGTTCAAGGACGTCGTGGCGTTTTGGGCCAACAAGCTAACGAAGGCCGCCCCAACTAGAGTGACCACGATCATTATTCTTGGGGGTCGCATGCGAATCTCTCCTTGAAGGGGGATGGGAGCGCGGCGACGTATATATCTGGTGATTGGTCAACTTGTCAAGCCATTTTTGGTATTACCAATTATCCAATTTACCAATTGACAGTTCTTTGACTGTGGGGGTATAAAGCTGTCCGCATAGTGCTGAGCTAGCGCACGAAGATTGGAACGCATGCATGCCGTTGTCACTGGATATCGGGCCCCGAATCACACGGGTAGCCATTTCTGATGAGCTGATTGCTCGCTTCAAAGAGCTAATCGCAAAACGAGTTTTCATGCCAGGACATCGCCTGCCTCCGGAGCGGGATCTCGCGGAGGCACTAGCAGTGAGTCGTCCTACCCTCCGCCAAGCCATGGGGGCTCTTCAAATCATGGGCGTGATTAAAGCCCGGCAGGGGTCCGGTTCGTATCTCTCCGATTCTGCCAGCGACATCATGCGGGTACCGCTGGAATTCGCGCTTACCCTAAAGAACGTTGCAAAAACAGACCTCTTCGAGACACGGTGTACTTTGGAGGTGAAGCTAGCGAGCCTTGCGGCTGAGAGGCGCACTCACGAGGATTTAGAGGCCATGCGCCAAGCTTTGCAAAGAATGCAGAACGCTAAAGGCGATGCCGATGAGTGGTGCCGGACCGAGCCACTGTTCCATACTTGCATCGTGCAGGCGGCTCGGAACGGCGTCATGTCCACGATGATCGAGATGTTGTCGCAGATGCTCATGGAAAGCCGGAAAGAAACGGTTCGTCTTCTCTCCGAATATGACACTTCGTATCAATCGCACGAGAATATTTACATTGAGATCGAGAAACGCGATCCAGACGCTGCTTCTAAACGAATGACCGAGCATTTTGAAATCATTGCAGCACGGAACAGGCAGCGCAATTCGAACTCAACACCGGAAACGGTTGAAGCTTCGTCCTAGTTCCGATTGACTGTTCCTTGCTTGTGAACGGAATTGGAGGAAGTCGGTGCGGACAATCTGGGCCTTCGTGTTGTCCTGCCTTTGTTTCCCAAGCGCATCGCTTGCTCAGCGTTTCACGATCGTCGATCACCTCTCATTCCATGGCGAGCAAACGTATTGGGACTACCTCGTCGCGGATGCCAAGACTCGCCACTTGTATCTGACTCGGGAGAAGGAAGTTCTAATCCTCGACCTCGACTCCCTGAAAGAAGTCGGCAAGATCAGTGACCTAAAACGCGCGCACGGAGTTGCCCTGGCGCATGAATTCAATAAAGGCTTCATTACCGACGGGGGTCAAAATGCTGTTATCGTCTTCGACTTAGTCGCGAACCGTGTCAGGCAGAAAATTTCAGTCGGAAATGCGCCTGATGCGATTCTGTACGAGCCCGTGAGGAAGGAGATATACGCCTTCAACGCTCACAGTCACAACGCGAGCGTCATCGACGCGAAAACAGAAAAAATTGTAAGGACCGTCCCGCTTAGCGGGTTACCGGAGTTTGCAGCGACCGATGGGAAGGGCATCGTTTTCGTCAACATCGAAGACAGGAATACTCTGGTTCGCCTGGATGCGGGCGGAACTGAACCGCAGAATGAATGGTCTCTAGCGCCGTGCGAAGGACCATCGGGCCTCGCGATGGACACCAAGGGGCGACGACTATTCTCGGTGTGCGACAACAAATACATGATTGTCACTGATGCTGATACTGGTAAACGGATCGCTGAGATCCGGGCCGGAAAAGAACCCGATGCCGTCATCTACGATGCTGAAACCAAGCTTGTATTCGCGTCCAACTGCGACGGAACGCTGACCGTGGTGAAACAGGAAACCCCCGACAAATACACGGTAGTGCAGAATCTTGAGACGGAAAAAGAGGCGAGAACCATGGCTCTCGATCCAGTCAGCCACAAGCTGTTCTTGCCATTCGAACAGGTGAAACCGGGGCAGCCATCGCCAGCTGCTGGAACCCTTCCCGAATTTACCCCGGGAACGTTCCAGTTATTGGTGGTGGCGCCTGAGATGTGAGCCAAAAAATGCCTCAGCCGGAGCGGAAATGTCGAATCTGAGATCAGCGGAATCGCTCGAGGCCGACCTTACGCCGATTCAGGCGTCAACTTTGCAGAATCCACCGCGTCACTCATTTACCGTCCGGATCACTCATTGGATCGTTACCCTTTGCTTTTTCGCGCTCTTAGTATCCGGAATCGAAATTACGATTTCTCATCCCCGCTTTTATTGGGGAGAGACCGGCACGGTATTGACGGAGCCTATATTTAAGCTGCCGATTCCCGCGTCACGCAGGCTGGTGCCGAGTGGCTACGGTTATATCCTGCCTGATCAGAATGGCTGGAGCCGATCCCTTCATTTTCAGGCTGCTTGGTTTCTGGTCTTCACAGGTCTCGTCTATGTAGTGACCGGATTCTTTTCCCGACATTTCCCGAAGAACTTAATCCCGCAGAGGCGTGACTTTTCAGGGCGAGAGGCCTGGCGGGTAGTTGCAAAACACTTACGTTTCGTACCTTCTCATGACGACGAGGCGTGGTCGTACAACGTGCTCCAGAAGACTGCCTACCTCGTCGTCATTTTTGCGCTCTTCCCCTTGGTGATCTGGACAGGTTTGGCGATGTCCCCGGCCTTTAACTCCGCACTTCCAGCCACTGTCAACCTCCTGGGAGGACGGCAGTCGGCACGTACAATTCACTTTTTAGTTTCCTTAGTACTCTTGCTGTTCGTGGTGCTACACGTGACGCTGGTTTGGCGTGCCGGATTCGTCAGCCGGATGCGCGCGATGATTACGGGGTAAAGGACTTCGCGGGAGGAGAGTGCACATGACTGATACTTCTCGTCGAAAACTGCTGGTGACCGGAATCGCGGCGACTGCAGGTCTATCCGGTCTTGTGGTTGCAGCTCGACTGGCGGAGAAATATGGGCTCATTCCTCCGGACCATGGCGGAGTCTATGGCCTCGGAGAAACGCTCACATATGGTTCGCTCAGACTTCTCAGCCGGCACTCTCTCGCTCGTGAATTTTCAAGAGGCGAAATTTCGCAGCGCCCGCTTGCCAACGAAGTTGCACCACCTAGTGACGACTTCAAGCGCTTTCAGGCAGCTAAGTTCGTAGATTGGCGCCTTGCGGTGGACGGCATGGTGGAGCGGCCCACACAATTTACGGTCGATCTGCTAAAAAGCTACCCCTCGAGAAGCCAGATCACGGAGGTAGCGTGTGAGGAAGGGTGGTCTTATATCGCCGAATGGAACGGTGTGCCGCTCTCGCACATCCTGGACGTGGTCGGTGCCAGTCCGCATGCCAAATATGTTTTCTACTTCTCAATCGAGCCTGATTGGTGGGAAAGCATGGACATGGCTGATGCACTGCACCCGCAGACTCTGGTCACGTACGGGATGAATGGAGATGATCTATCGGTTGGTTTCGGCGGACCGGTGCGGATGCGCCTGCCCCGTCAGCTCGGGTACAAGAGCGTTAAATTTATCAATCGCATCGTCGTGACTGATGACGTGAAGAAGTTCGGAAAAGGGCTCGGGTCAGTATCCCCCGAGACAGGTTATGCCTGGTACGCCGGAATTTAAGGATTTTGATGAAAGACAATCTGTGGGCTACCTTTTCGGAGCTGCAGATGTTCACGGTTTGCCAACTGGCTGACGCGTTGGGGCCGACCTGCACGATTGAAACTGCCCTGCATCCCATTGATCCTGAGTCACGTATCTGTGGTTCCGTTCTTACAGTGGAGTGCAGTCCAGGAGATAACCTGTCGGTTCACCAAGCGCTACATCTAGCGAAGCCAGGCGACGTGTTGCTAGTGAGTAGCCCTCGAAATGGAGAGCCTGCCTTGTGGGGAGAGCTGATGACAATCTCCGCGCAGTCGAAGGGATTGAGGGGCACAGTCATTGATGGTTCGATCCGGGATCCGCTTGAGATCCGAAAGCTCGGCTACCCAGTGTTCTGTCGAGAATTCAACCCGCGCAGAGCGGCAAAAGAGAAATGCGGTCACGTAAACGTACCCGTTCACTTGGGTGTGCTGTCCGTTAATCCCGGAGATATCTTGGTAGCAGACGTGAATGGGATCATCAGCATTCCTCGACACATGGTGCAGCGTACAATTTCCTTGGTCTCCGAAGTCGCTCGGAAAGAAAAACAGATTAAGGAGCAGATTTTGTCAGGACGATCCATCTTCGACATTTTAGAGTTAGGGAGTTGCATCCCGCCATCAAAGTAAATATCTCTTCCCCAAATCGATTTAGAATGCTGTCGGAAGGAGGAGTTCCTTCCTAAAGAGATCAGAAGGAAACCGCCGCGAGCTGTTTCAGCTTCTAAAAAGCAGACACGTCTGCGGGCGATACCTGTTTAACATGGCGAACGTCGGTCCGGTGCCCCACGCTGAGGCGAAGGCCATCCGAGTGCCCAGTACACGGTATCGCGCACGCAACAGCATCAAAACTACAAAACCTCACCTAACGCATCGGTTTGACTGTGTTTTCGTGGCAATAGTAATAGTATCTACCTCCCAGCGAATTCGTTTCGAATTACGAGAGCGCTTCCTCTGAATGGCAAAAAAGCAACTTCTGCTCTTCGGGGCGAGAAATGTTCTTGCCTTACAAGTTTCATCTCTTCGGTTCAAAAACAGGGACTTTGAGGCCTTGTAGACCCACCCGTAGCGATGCAAGCGAGCATTCTGGCGAAGTTCTGCGGGGTCTGTGGAGGAAAGTGCGAGAGGGGTACTTTATTTAGTAAAAATCAAAAACCATAGTTTCCTTGCGTTCTAGCGAGTCCTGGCGCATTTCGATGCTTTTCTTGAAGCGCTTTTCATTGAATAACTGAAGGAATTGCTGGGTTCTGCTCTTGATTCGTTAGAAAACCTGCAGTCGTTTCTCGTCCTCGCGGCCACGATAATAGTGAGGCCAGTCCTGTCCGCAACAATCGTTAGAAAAGTGTAGTTTTCTAACCCCTTAACGAGTCCAGTCTTCTGCAAGCGTCTGCTCTGCATCCATTGAGAAGAGCACGCACAGTCCTTGAGCTTTAAGGAAGCCAGCTGCCCATTTTTTCGCCCATCGACGTGCCTCCGAGGCACCCTCCTTCTTAGCCTTCAATATCTCAACGAAATGATTTGCTTCATCGTATTCTTTCGACTTTGCTTCGAGATCTTTACTCTGTTTGTCCAACTTCAAAATGAGGTCAATATTTCCCGGAACTGGAATAGTCAGTCCCATTCCCGTGTGGGCAACTGCTGGCTGACTGGATGCTTTAACTTGTGCCCGCAAATTGTCGACGTCTTTTCTTAACGCATTCACAGCGCTCGCTAATTCAGAAACACGTTTCTGTTGTTTTTCAAGATCTGACAATACTTGTGACAATGCTGCTGCGGTCGCTTTCTCGGTCCGCTTTGGATTCAACGGCTAAAGACTGCGCATCATCATTGACCCTCGTCAAGGCCCTGATGGTGGCTGAGTTCTCATGGGCCTGCGGCCCATGAAAGTTCGGCCAATCCACTCGCTTTGATGTGCCTTCCGTGTTCACGTTCGCTCTCGACAATTTCCGGTTTTTCCTTAGCGATCTTGCGGTTTTGGACCCCAATTCGGTATGAGGCCGCCTTCGATCAGGGGCGTCTGGTTGGAGCCGTCGGCGTTCATGATGAAAATATCGAAACTGGTGCTGGGCGATCGCCGATCGCTCATGAACAGAATCTTACTTCCATCCGGCGAATACGCGGCCAGCGTATCCAAGGGACCGGGCCCGGTAAGGCGCGTCGCGCCCGTGCCATCAATATTCACTTTGAAGATACTGTTTAGCTTAGGAGAATTCTGATTGTTGTAAAAGATAATCTGCTTACCGTCCGGCGAGACGTCCGGATAGCCCGCCTGCAGCTCCGGATCGGTTAGCCTCCTCTGGTGCGAACCATCGGTGTTCATAATCCAAAGCGCTGCTGTATATCCATCCGTCGAGGTCTCGAAAACGATGTGCTTTCCGTCCGGCGTGTATTCGCCGTCTAGGCTGTCCCATACCCGACTGCTGAGCAGTTTCTCATCGGTGCCGTCGGCCTTGATAGTAGCAATCACGCCCGCCCCGACATCGGGAAATAGGGGAGAGATGGCCACAAACTTACTGAAGACGAGGTGCGTGCCATCCGGAGACCAGCGAGGAACGAGACCGCCACCGTGAGTTATTTGCGTCAGTCCGCTGCCATCCGCATTGATAATGTAAAGTTCCAGTGCGCCAGTCATATCATGACCAAAAACGATCTGCCGGCCATCAGGCGAAAAATCAGGAAACCAGGCGAGACCATCATTGGCTGGTGGCAGGTTGGTGACCTGAAACAGATCGCTTCCATCAGGGTTGATGGTATAGAGCTGATTCGTTCCCGTCAGGCTAGCCACGAATGCGATCCGCCCGTTCTTGCCGGGGTGAGCAGCGAAGACAGGCGAGGTAATTACCGTGATGGTTAGCAGAACATAGACCGTGCTTACAGCGTAACGGCGAAAGCTTCTGAGTATTTCCACATTGCACCTCTCTTATTCGGCGAAACTGGATTGTCGAGTCATGCTAGTTCGCTGCAGGTCCCCACTGTGGCATGGCACCACCAGATTCAATCTGCTTCAGACGACGCTCCGCCGTGCTGCTATCTAATTTTTGACCTCGTGGTCGCTGTAGAGCCTCTGCCCTAGCTGATTTTCCAAGTGAGAGTATCTTTCTGGATCCGCTTCCGTCGGATCTTACGATGAAGATTCCAGAGTCGGAAAAGTCTGGAGCGTCGCGTTCGAAGACGATCGCATCGCCCTGTGGTGACCAGGAGGGATGAAAATCGTGAGGTCCAGAGAAGTACTTGTCCCCGTTTTTTGTAAGGCGATGCAAAGCGTCTCCTTTGGTGTTGACTACCCAAATCTCTTCGTTTTGTGGGGTGCCGAAGTGGCTTGAGAACGCAATTCGCCTTCCGTCAGGCGACCAATCCGGCTGCCTCGCAGTGAGCGGCGCAGGCGTTAGGCGCTGCACGTGTGATTGGTCTGCGTCCATCAACTCGATTGCGCAAATGATCCCGTTACGTGAAACGCCTGTAAACGCAAGGCTGTTCTCGGCCGAGTAATGTGGAGATAAATCGTTAACTCCTAGTTCGAAATCCGTGATGCTGGTTATGCCGCCACCGTTGATCTCGATCTGGAACAGTGAACAAGGTTCGCGATCAGGGAGCTTGCATCGGCTGAAAATCACTGAATTACCGTCCGGCGTAAAGCTCGGCCGCTCATCGTCGAAGTCGGCGTCCGCCAGTAGCAGGCGCTGATTGGTACCGTCGGCATTCATCAACCAGAGCTGACCCAGGAAGTCCGGAGGACGGTACTGGTTAAAGACGATCTGCTTGCCGTCCGGGGACCAAGACTCCCAAAATGCACGGCTATCCGGCCCGAGGTTGGTGAGCTGCTTTATGTCGCTGCCATCGGGATTCATCGTGTAAATATCGGGTCCGGCAACGAAGGCAATTCGTCCGTTCTTTCCTGGGAACGTGGCATGCGCAGGTATGGTGCTTGCTAGGAGCACTGCGCCAAGCGCCACCCGCTGAAATGCTCGAATGAGACTTCTTGTCATTGTTCAAGACCTCCGGTGCCGCCCACTTTTGCCAAGTGGGCCTCTCACACTGAACACATGCGGAAACCGAAGCTGGAAACGATCATTCTGAAATAAAAATTCTTGACGGATTTCTATGAAGGGCGGAGATCTGCCCAAGTCGCTGTAAAATAAGGCACAATTGCGTTCGCATGGAGAGCCCAACCGGTTATGCCCGCCACTCACAACGTCACACAGCTGCTTGCCCTCTGGGCAAAAGGCGATGCGGGAGCTCTTCGCGATCTAACGCCGATCGTCTATAAGGAACTTCGTTTGATCGCCGCCAGTTACCTGCGGAAAGAACGTCGCGGGCATACCTTGCAGCCAACAGCGCTTGTCAATGAGGCTTATCTCCGCCTAGTTGATCAAAAGAGTCCAAACTGGCGTGACAGAGCACATTTTTTTGGGGTTGCGGCACGCTTAATGCGACAAATCCTGGTGGACCATGCGCGCTGCAGGTGGGCGGCAAAACGTGCAGCTCTGACGGTGCCTCTTAACGAGGCGATCAGCTTTCAGAGACAGCGAGGCCCCGATCTACTGGCTCTTGACCTTGGTCTCAGCGCACTCGAGAAGTTTGACGCTCGCAAGTGCAAGGCTGTCGAGCTGCGCTATTTTGCCGGACTTTCCATAGACGAGATCGGGGAGGCGCTGGACATTTCTACGGTTACGGTGCGCCGGGATTTGAGGATGGCCGAGGCTTGGCTTCACAAAGAAATGCAAAACGAGTAGGTGAGTTTGACTCCTGAACGCTGGGCACAGATCGAAGAGTTATTCCATCGCGCGGTCGAGTCCGATCCTCAGCGCCGTACAACTTTACTGGAACTCGCATGTGGCAACGATACAGACCTGCGTGATCAGGTCAAACAGTTGCTGGCCTTCGACAGCAACGCGCGAAGCCAAGTGCAGGCGGCAATTGGTGCTGAATTTGCTCGTGCAGCATTTGCCCTAACCGGCAAAACGGTTTCGCACTACCGCATCTTGGAAGGCCTAGACGGTGGGGGTATGGGGGTGGTCTACCGTGCAGAGGACATCAGGTTAGGGCGCCAGGTAGCCATCAAATTTCTACCGGAAGAATCGGCAAAAGACCCCGCCGCCTTGCGACGATTCGAGCGCGAAGCACGTGCGGCATCGGCTTTGGAACATCCAAACATTTGTCCAATCCATGAGTTTGGAGAGCATGAGGGCCAGCCCTTTCTGGTGATGCAACTGCTGGAAGGACGCACACTTCGGGAAATCATCGCCGATGCTGACCAACGCAATCATGCATTGGGTCAAGGCAAGCTCTTGGACGTTGCCATTCAGATTACAGAAGGACTCGAAGCCGCTCATCGTCATGGAATTATTCACCGCGACATCAAGCCAGCGAACATTTTCCTGACGCATCAAGGGCAGGCGAAGATTTTGGACTTTGGACTCGCGAAATTGCGCGACGATGCTGAGCCGGGCGATCACGAAACAACGAGAATCAAGGAGTCGAACGATCCCTTCTTGAGCCGCACAGGAATAGCGATCGGCACCGCGGCTTACATGTCACCGGAGCAGATTCGTGGGGAGAAACTCGATGCGCGCACTGACCTATATTCTTTCGGATTGGTCCTCCGCGAAATGGCGGCGGGGCAAGCTCCGAGAGTGAACGAAGGATCAAGCTTTACCGATGCGGAACTCAAACGAACTCAAACCAAAACCTTGAGTAATCGAGTGTCGTGGAAATTCGAGAAAATCATCGGAAAGTGCACCGAACCTGACCGCGAGGCACGCTATCGAAGTGTGTCGGAAATTCGAGCAGATTTGGAAACCCTCAGACGTGACCTTAGGTCCCGTCGATCGCGCTGGTGGGCAGCCGCGGCAGGCATCCTCGTGGTGTTCATGCTTATCGGGACCTTTTGGCTCGCGCGCCGCCAACGGCAATTGCTCTCGCCTCGTATCCGCTTTACGCAACTGACAGCAAATTCTTCTGAAAACAGAATCACGGGTGCAGAGATATCCCCCGATGGCCGGTCCCTTCTTTACACAGATCGGACAGGGATGCATCTGAAACTCATAGCCACCGGAAAGACTCAGACGATCACCCTTCCCGAGGAGTTGAGGGCTAGAAATATGGAGTTGTCTCTCGCTGACTATGCCTGGTCTCGTGACGGCACTAAATTCTTGGCCAACAGCCATCCGTCCGGCGTTGATGTGGCAGCCCTAAGCGAGGCTGAGGTCGTTAAGCGCGGGGGTTTGAGCACTTGGGAGTTCTCCGTCCCCGCCGGGACATTTCGGAAGCTTCGTGATATGGCTTTGGCGGATTCTTACTCGCCGGACGGTTCACTAATTTCTTTTCGAACAAACAAGGACCGGTTGGGTACTCGTGAGATCTGGCTAATGGACTCCAACGGCAGCCATGCGCGCAAAATTCTCGGAAGCGGAGATGAAAGCGGTATCGGCGTCTTCACATGGTCTCCTGACGGTAAACGAGTGAGCTATCTTCGTGACAACGGAACTACTCTCGTCTCGACCGGCCACTACTGGGAGGGAGATCACCTTGGCAAGGAAATCTCCAGCAGTAACATCTTTCCTGCTCTCATGGATGGAAACGAGGTCCTTGATGGTACGGAGCTACCAGACGGACGAATCATCCTCGCCGTGCAAGAGCATGGAGCCAACTCCCGCAACGCCTGCAATTTTTGGACAGTAGGAATTGACCAGAAGACTGGTAACCCTGTTGAGAAGCCGCAGCAACTGACCCACTGGCCTGGGGTCTGCATGAGCCACATGAGTTTCACGAACGACGGAAAGAAGCTGACATTTATTGAGTGGGCATATCGATTAACAATCGATGCAGGTGATCTAAAGACAGGAGGGGATCGAATCGCCAATGAGCGACACTTTACGCTCACCGAAAGCGGGGATTACCCGATAGATTGGACACCGGATAGCAAAAAGATCATTTTTGCTTCCAATCGAAGCGGCCATTACGAAGTTTACGCACAGCCTCTGGGTGAAGATGCTGCAGAGGTGTTGGTAGGTGCGCTGGGGGCTTCCTGTTGCGTAAGCCCAGACGGCCGCTGGTTCATATATCTCACACTTGTCAAATCGGGGGCCAACTCAGTCTGGCAACTCATGCGCGTTCCGATCACGGGCGGGCCGTCCCAGGAAATGTTTACCGTGAAGAACCCCGTTGATTCTAGCTGTGCGAAGTTGCCATCCACTATGTGCGTGATCGCCGAAAGGACCGACGATCAGAAGCTGGTTGTCATTACGAGCTTTGACCCTTGGACAGGAAGGGGGCGTGAGCTGACGCGAATTTCTGTTGACCCGGAGACTGACACCGGACCGATCAAGCTCTCACCGGACGGCAAACGCCTTGCGGTAATCAGAAATACGGCTGCTTCACTTCAGATTCTCTCGCTCAAGGGCGAGCTGCTACGAGAAGTAAAGATACCAACATGGGATCACGATACTGGACCGATCACGTGGGCTGCGGACAGTAGGAGCCTATACGTGCCGGCGGCCGCTCCCTCAGGAGCTTTGCTGCTCCACATTTCGCTCGCTGGGGCTGTCCACGTGCTCAGGACAAATGAGGGAGGCCCCTATACTTCTGGAATACCGTCGCCCGACGGCCGACACATTGCCATTGGCACATCCGTCAAGACTGAAAATGTGTGGATGATGGAGAACTTCTGAGCCACGCGATTAGAACGGTGCGCTTGTCTTAGCGAAACGCGGTTTGCGTTCTTGAGTCAATTGATAACTTTCCTTTGCCGGTTTCAGCCTCTCCTTCATACTGCTCAATCCCAGCCGGTGCCCATTGCTCGTTTTCTTGAGGTCGAATCCAGCGTCAGAATCGTGAACCTTCAGTCGGAGTTCATTTTGCACGCCGGTAAGAGATACTTCGAACTCGTCTAACGCAAATTTGTGGAGAAGTTTTGGAAGAATCGGGAATCCTGGGTGGGAATGGTGGCTGCAAGTATAGGTCAGCAACAGGGATGATTCATTCAGAAATTTTCCATCATCCACATGTTTCGATCCATCGTGCGATCCGCAATCGCCAAGTGATGACCGTCAGGCGACACCGCCAGTAATGACGTTGACGCGTGTTCCCATAGCACTTTGGCATTGCCCGCGTGATCCACATGGAGGAGAATTCCCGGTTCGGGGCCGGAACCCACCAGGAATCCTTTCCCGTCTGCGGCCCACCGCACCGAATGCAAATTCGTCCAACCTTTTACACGAAGCTGTCTGGTGGTACCGCCGCGAAGGGGCAATACGGATATTGAATCTGCCGGGCCGTTGAGCTCAGCAATCTTCTTCCCATCTGGTGATAGATCAAGGAACCAACCATCTTCGTTGGGATCCAGGGGAAAACGCGTCAGCTCTGCACCTACGCCCTTGACGGGATCGAGCGAAGACACAATCGCCTGTTCACGGTCGACACTTGGCTGGGCAATGGCGCACAACTGGAAAAGAGATCGGGCACAGAGTATCCGGGAATTCGGACGGACTGAGGCGACAAACTCCGGCTCTCCGCTCGACAATGGAAGCCGCTTGACGGTTGCCCCATTCAACCCGTTTTTCGGTGGGGATTCATCCACATAGAGAAGCCACTTGCCGTCCGGGGTCACACGAGGCCAATTCACTGACTGTGAAACTAACAGCAAGTGCGGATTCTCCTCGTCCGGAGACTGCTGATAGATTCCGGTCGAGCTGTCGCCGTTGCGGTTCGAAAGAAAGATCAGTGTCTTCCCATCCGGCGTCCAATCAAGTGGCTGATCGTAAGTCTCGGTCAAAGTAAAGCGCTTTGCATTGGCGACGCGATCCCCATTCCCATCTAACTCTGCCAGGTAAGTTGCGAAGTGGCTCTTCCACTTAAGGAAACTTAACTTTTTGCCGTCCGCGGTAAAAGCTGAAAGATTCATGCAGAAGCCCGACCAACTTGTTAATAGCCGTGCTTTCTCGAGTGGCCTCCCGGTACGCTCATCCAAACGCATTTGCCAAAAATTGCAATTGCCGTTGCCGATGATCGCTGGTTCAAATTTCGAGTAAATCAGTCGCCCATCGGGCGCCCAGGCAACACTATTAACCTCATCGGCCGATTCAAGAACGACCACTGGAGCACCGCCCTCGAGATCGCGATTTACAAACCTTGCGCCCAATTTGTCGATCTCCACATACAGCAGCCGTCGCCCATCTGGGGACCAGGCGCCGCAATTGAGTGCACTGTCTTTGTCCGTGCTATACAACTTCCGCGCATTCTCTCCGGCGGATCCCATCACCCAAATTTCTCGGCTGCCGAGCCTTCCTTTGTTCGCGTCAAATGCGATGAAAGATCCGTCGCGGGACGAATCGCACGCGTAGGCATTCTCCCTAAGCTCGCGTGGAGCTTCGTCGGTAGCCGAAAAACCCCAAATACTTGTTCCGGTCGGGTCGTTTGAATCTTCTTCGAGACCACGTTTACGTCCGTTGGCTATAAAGCGCTTTCCGTCCAACCACGAGACGACTTGCCATGCCCTATCCCGGCCTCGAGGTTGTTCGGGCAAATGCAAGCTTCGTGTCTCGCCGCTGCCAATTGACCTGATATGCAGTCCTTTCGCATCCACATAGGCGAGACGGCTGCCGTCTGGAGAAATTGCGCCGCTGGTTACCGCGTTCTCGGTGGAATTGATCGTCAGCGGCGTTTGCCTTACCTGAGGCAATGCGAGAGACGTGGTGCGACGGGATACCCAGATGAAAGTGCTCACGAGCAGAAGGACGACAATTGCGGCAGATGGTATCCACCACCAACGAGACTTCCGCGGTTTAGTTTGTTCACGTAGGGTCTTTAAGTCGGTCGATAGTGCTGCCGCGCTCTGATACCGGAGTTCACGATCCTTTTGCAGGCTCTTGCCGATAACGTCCTGAAGTCTGGCGGGGACTTTCGAGTTCAACTCGCGAACAGGAATTGGCGTTTGGTTGAGGATCGCGCCATGAACGATAGCTGCCGTTTCCCCAGAGAATGCTCTCTGCCCGGCAGCCATTTCATAGAGCACGAGGCCGAAGGAAAACAAATCGGTTCGGGCATCCAGTTTCTCGCCACGCACTTGCTCCGGCGACATGTAGCCGGCGGTGCCCATGGCAACCCCGGTTTGAGTGAGAGTGAGGTCGAGACCTTCTCTAAAATGGTTCAATCCAGTGGTCGGTGCGTCAAATCCGGGAGACTCCGACTCCTGTAGCTTGGCCAGGCCGAAGTCCAGGATTTTGGCCTGACCATGGGGAGTAATGAAGATATTCGCTGGTTTAATATCGCGGTGAATGATGCCCTTCTTGTGCGCAGCTTCCATCCCGGCGACAGTTTGAATCGCGACATCGAGTAATGTCTCCAGAGGAAGCGGGGAACCGAGAGCGACGGTGCTCGATTGTGGCGGCGTTGGCGTTGCCGAAATCACGTCACGCAAGGTTCGCCCTTCGAGCAGTTCCATCACAATGAAGGGCCGACCCCCGTACTGGTCTACGGCATGAATCGTGCAAATATTCGGATGATTCAGGGCAGAAGCGGCGCGCGCCTCCCGTTCGAACCGCTCCATGGCGGACCGATCATTCGTGAGTTCCTCCGGTAAGAATTTTAAGGCAACACGACGGCCGAGCTTCAAATCCTCGGCCTTGTAAACCACTCCCATGCCTCCACCGCCCAGGATCTCCAGAACGCGATAGTGAGATACCTTTTTGCCAGTCAGGTTGGAGGGAGCGAGTTCAGCCTGTGCGGCGGCTGATCTGTCATTGCTGGTTCGGTCCTTCTCTACTCGCTCGACCGGCACCAGCCAGCGATACCCACGACGCGCCAGGGTTTCGACATAACGAGGTTTGTCTGCTGAGTCTTCCAGCGCGATCCGCAGCTTCTTCACAGCGGCGTTGATGCTGTTTTCAAATTCAACGATCGTGTCGTTCGGCCAGAGCTTCTGGCGGATCTCTTCTCGCGTGAGGAGTTGGCCGGGACGTCCCAACAGCAAGGCCAAAATCTGAAAGGACTGCTCCGGGAGCCGAATTCTATTTCCGCTCTTGCACAACTCGCCTGTGCGTAGGTTCACCTCAAAAACTTCGAAGCGGATGAGCGGCGAAAGTTGCGTCGCTTCCTTCATTTGATTCGCCGGTGCGCCGCTTGTGGAGGGGAAAACCCGCGGCGCCGTTCAAATGAGCAAGAGTCTAGCATGGCGGTGTACGCCCCACAGTACCATCGGCACCGCCCAAGAAAAATCGTTGTGAGGATTTAAGCTTAATCTTCACAATAGTTTGCAGTTGGCGTCGACTTGGTGACACGGTGCCAGACTCACCGAAAAACCGCGCCTTCACATAGAAATCACCCACAGGTCACTCCGAACACATTGAACATATTCGGCCTGCCGCACAAACTCGGCCCGTGGTGAACCATGGCGCAACTTCAAGACGGCAAAATGAAAGATTTCAGAAACGGTGGGTGCCACTACGTACAGCCAGCCGTTGTGCGATGCGCTGAGGTAGCGAATAGACATCCATTTTGCGGCAACGTGATTTGCTTCATGAAGTGAGGAGCCTACTGGAGGATTCACATGAAAAGGAAGTTAAAGTATCCGAACGGATTGGCTGCGGTCATCGCGGCAACTGCTCTCGTGCCGATTTTGCTGAGTACGCAGAGTCTCGCACAGGCGGTAAGCGCAAGCGAGATTCGATACAAAGTGGTCGACCTAGGGACCCTCGGCGGACCGATCAGCTATGGAGGCCTTAACGGTGGCGGCTTTCGTATGCTGAACGACTCTGGCACCGTAGCATCGCGTGCGGACCTGGCGGTTCCCGATCCCAACGCGTCATTTGGCTGCTATGACCCGGACTGTTTTCAGGCACATGCTACGCTGTGGAAACACGGAGTAATAAAGGATCTGGGAGCGCTTCCCGAGAACAACAACAGCGCCGCTGGATCCATCAATTCCCGTGGCTGGGCGACCGGTCAATCACAGAGCTCCACCATCGATCCCATTCTCGGTTTTCCCGAATTTCGGGGTGTGCTCTGGAAGAACGGACAGATCATCGACCTAGGCACACTTGACTCTGGGACGGAAAGCCTTGGCATCTTTGTGAATGATGCGGGCCAGGTCATCGGATTTTCCACGATCAATACCGAGCCAGATCCTATGGGGTTCGTCGGCTTCCCCACTCACACCTTCATCTGGCAAAACGGGCAGAAGCTCGATATTGGAACCTTGGGCGGCGACGATACGTTTCCTGGCTCGAGCTGCAGCCATCCGCCGGAAGGAATGGTCTGGGGAAACTCGACAACGAGCACAACGCCAAACCCAGACACCGGCGTTCCCACCTTCGATCCGTTCCTCTGGGATCACGGGAAGATGACCGATTTGGGGACACTCGGTGGTACGTTTGGGTTTGCGCAGTGCACCAACAGCCGGCATCAGGTAATTGGCCAATCGAGCCTCGCCGAAACTCCGATCGCTTGCACTGACGGACGACTGACCGGCTGCCACGCGTTCTTGTGGAAACACGGACAAATGCGGGATCTTGGAACTTTGGGAGGACCCAATTCCGAAGCCCAATGGATCAATGAGTCAGGGCAGATCGCGGGCTCAGCAGATTTTCCGCGACCTCAGCCCTCAGTGAATCATCACGATGCGGTTATCTGGGAAAACGGAAAGATCAAGGACCTGGGAACTGTGGACGGGGATGCTTGCAGTCGGGCATACGGGTTGAATGAGCGCGGTCAGGTTGTGGGTGGCTCAGGGGATTGCCACTCTTTTCTGCACGCGTTTGTCTGGCAAGAGGGCGGTCCGATGCTCGACTTAAACACGCTCATCCCACCAGGTTCCGGTCTGCAACTCACAAATGCAGTCAATATTAATGATCGCGGAGAAATTCTTGCCAAGTCTGATCCCCTGGGCGTTACACCCGTAGACGATGAGGATCTTGGCCATCTGGTGCTCCTGGTCCCCTGCGATGAAGGCCGCGGTGACTGCGTGAATGTCGTCACCACGGCCGCGAATCCTGGCTCTTCACCGTTTACGCATCAAGGCTCGCGAGTCTCCAGTGGAGCGGCGGCGCTAAGAGCATGGCGCGACCATTTCGCGGCGCAAACCCGACTCGCGGTCGGCGCCGAAAAATAAGTACATGGTCACCCAAAATAGATTGGGATGTCGAACGAGGCGGTACGGCCCGCTATCACTTCCTGAACGGGCTCGACCGGAGTCGCCCGTGATGCGAATTGAGCAGGCGCACGGCTTGCAATAAAAAGTCTGTTACGTTCGGCTGCTGAGTGGTATCCCCAAGCTGTTACCGGTTCAAGGGCGTTCTCGGCGGGCGCAATGGATCGAGAACGCCCTTTTTCAACGCTGCTCACTTGTTGGACGGGACCTTGCGCTCGGGAGAAATAGGACTCTGACGCAGTCGGTTCCATCGCTCCAGAAGACTTGTGGTTCCGCTCGTGGAAACAGCCGGTCTCTTGCTGAAAAAGGCCGACATGACGGGTGCGGCGTTGGCTGCGTCCAACGTAACATTCGTACATTTTTCACCCACTCCGCATGGGATCAATACGTAAGCGTGACCGCATGTTTCATAATCTTCGGGAGCGCAACCCGGCGGCACGCCAAAGCCGGCGATCTCGCCTCGGTTGTTGATCGCCACTGCGTAAGTCAAATCCAGGCTCGCGCCCGGCGGAATGAGCGTATTCAAGTCCATCATCGGTCCGCCGTGTTGCCAGAGGAACGCGTGTTGACCGACAAGAATGGAGCAGAAATATTGATTTTCCGAAGCGCCAACCACCTGTCCGTGAGAATTGACGAAGTATGCATTGCTGCACGAGTCTCCGGGAAGCACACCGAGATCAACGACTTCTCCATTCTTCCAAAGGACAGCGTCATGAAGCTGAGGTGCGGCGCCGGGAAGATCGGCCTTGCCGACGATATCCCCGCGATCATTGATCCAGTTGGTTAGTCCAGTATCGCCACCGAGAGTGCCTAAGTCGGTGAGTTTTCCTTCGCTCCAGAGGAATGGGTGAGAGCTTTGGTCGCCTGTGAGGTTTGAGAAGCCCACGACTTGGCCCCGGTGATTTAGGGAGCTTACATCGGCGAATGTACCTCCCAAAGTTCCGATATCGACCATCGCTCCGTTCTTCGAGAAGAACGGATGTACCGTTGGACATCCAGTGGCAGGGTTGATCGAGTCTGTGTAGGAGATTCCGACGATTTGGCCTGCGTCATTGATTAGCCTTGCGATGGCATCGGGTCCGCCCAAAGTGCCCAAGTCCTGCATGGCCCCGTTTTGCCATAGGAAGGCCCGCATCTGCGTTGCGACGAAGAAAGAACAAGGATCTGGAATTGTGTTGACGGCAAGTCCGACGACCTGCCCGCGATTGTTGACCGCGTTTGCGAGGCTTTCATATCCGCCTTCCGGCAAGGTTCCGAGATCGATCATCTCGCCACCCTGCCAAAGCAGACCGCGAATCTCGGGAAAGCCGGGAACCAGTGGGTCGACCTGTCCATTTTGTGAGAATCCAGCAATCAGCCCGTTTGCACTGATCCATGAGGTTGCGCTGGAGCCGCCTCCGGGAAGCACCCCCAGATCGGTGACGATGCCGTTTTGTGTTTGAAATGCATGCGTCGCGAAACAGTTGGGCGCCCAGAAACAGGAAGGATCCTGCTCGGTCGTATTGGAGGTGCCAACCCCGGTTCCATGGTTGTTTAGAATTCCGTCCAACCCGTTTGGGAAATAGCTCGCCGGTCCGCCGAAGGTTCCGAGATCGACGAGCCTGTAGCGCGGTGACGTCTGGGCGGCCAGCAAGACTGGGATAGCGAGCGCGGCCACGAGCATGACGGTAATGCAGACTGATTGTTTGCGTTTCATGTTGCCTCCTTTGCGGAGTGACTGTGGCGAAACTCGGTCGCGGGGTCAATGTTCCAGCGATGATTCGGCAGGGATTTTCCGATGATTCAGCTAAGGAATTGTGCAACTTGAAGTTAGGTCAAGGTCGAGGGGGTTCTTGGACGTTGCCGCAGAGTTAGGCTGGGAGAGTTAGGCTGGGACAGATACGCGCTGACCGCACGGTGGAAAACCTGGGAATGGGTGGTAAACTCTGCCGACCTGGGGTGCCGCTTTCTATGCAAGTTCCAGCCTCGCGCCGCGTTGCCTGCTTCGGCCCATTCGAGCTTGATCTCAAGGCCGGCGAACTACACCGTGATGGCAAGGTCGTCCGCCTTCAGGAGCAACCCTTCCAGGTGCTCAAGATGCTTTTGGAGAATCCCGGCGAGGTCGTGACCCGGGAGGAGCTGAGGCGTACCCTGTGGCCAAATGATACCGTCGTCGCATTCGATCAGAGTATCAATGCGGCGATCAAGAAATTACGTCTCGCACTAGGGGACTCCGTAGAGAACCCGCAATATGTCGAGACGGTTGGGCGGCGCGGCTATCGACTGCGTGTTCCGGTGGATTGGTCGCAACCGACGCATGGCGACCCGGTGATCGCGTGCGCGGTAGAACTCCCGCAAGAGACAGCAACGCTAATCGGGAGCAAGGTCTCGCACTATCGCGTACTTCAAGTCCTAGGCGGCGGTGGCATGGGTGTGGTGTATGCAGCGGAAGATCTTAAGTTGGGTCGCCGGGTCGCCCTGAAGTTCTTGCCGCAAGAATTGGCCGGCGATGCCGCCGCCATGCAACGCTTTGAGCGGGAGGCGCGCGCCGCTTCGGCGCTGAACCACCAAAATATCTGCACGATCTATGCAGTGGAGGAATATGAACAACAGCCGGTCATCGTGATGGAACTCCTGGAAGGCCGTACGCTTCGAGAAGTCATCTCTGACGCCGCCGCAACAGTCGGAAGTGAGGCGCACCCCTTTGACATGAAGACGCTGATCGACATTTCGATCCAGATTGCAGACGGATTGGAAGCCGCTCACCAGAAGGGCATCATCCATCGCGACATCAAGCCGGCAAATATCTTCGTTACAAATCACGGACGCGTGAAGATCCTGGACTTCGGCCTAGCCAAGCTTCACGGAGGGGAACCTGACGGATTCGAACATCATGCCTCAACCGATCCCGGGTCACCGCGAGACTGGAATCCACTCCTCACACTCACACGTACGGGTGTGACCATTGGCACGGCAGCCTACATGTCCCCGGAACAAGTACGCGGTGAGAAGCTGGACGCGCGGACAGACTTGTTCTCGTTCGGCTTGGTTCTCTTTGAGATGGCAACCGGGCAGCGGGCCTTCCCGGGCGACACGGCGCCGGTACTGCACGATGCCATCCTCAATAGGGCGCCGGTTCCTGTGCGCGATATAAACAGTCGAATTCCTGCACAGCTCGAAAACATTGTGAGCAGAGCCCTCGAAAAGGATCGCGAGGCGCGATACCAAACTGCAGCCGAAATATGCGCTGACCTGAAAACATTACACCGACAGTCGGCTCTGAAGCATCTGCCGCGCGCCTGGGTTGTCGGTTTGGGTGTTGCCGCCGTAATCGCTTTTGGAACTGTTTTATTCATGCTGAAAAAAGCTCCGAAATACGTCTCGGTAGTCCCCGAGATCAAGCTACGTCAACTCACAGTCAACTCGACGGAGAATCCGGTCGGCAGTGGCGCGATTTCTCCTGACGGTAAATATCTCGCATACAGCGACACCCAAGGGCTGCGCCTCAAGCTCATCGATACGGGCGAGACGCGCACGGTTCCGCGACCGGAGGAGTTCAAGGATCAGAACGTCAAAGGTGAAGTTACGGCATGGTTTCCGGACAGCACGAGGTTCATGGTTAATATTCATCCTTCCACTGAAGAATGGAACGATTGGAGTTCTGCTACCAGCAGCATATGGGCGTTTTCGGTAATCGGTGGGGCACCCACAAAGCTTCGCGATCATGCCCTTGGCTGCGCTGTTTCTCCCGACGGCTTCGCAATCTCGTTTGCAACAACCAAACGCAAGCTGGGTGAAGGCGAAATCTGGCTCATGGGGCCCAGTGGCGCCCAAGCCCGGAAGATTTACGAGGCCAAGGAGGGCGCCGCCACGGACTGTTGGGGCTGGTCTCCGGATGGGAAACACTACCTTTATGTTTCAAGAGATGAATCGGGCCGCAGCGGTTGGAGCCGACCCGTGGAAGGCGGGCCGCCGATCTCATTACTCGGAGATGCCGAACTGTCCAAGATGAACGACTTTGTGTGGCTGCACGATGGGCGGGTGGTCTATGACTTACCCGAGCCTACGAACCCGCGAACCTGCAATTACTGGACAATGCGGATCGATCTGAGCACCGGCAGGCAAATCGAAGGATCCAGGCGGTTGACGGACTGGCCCAACTTTTGTGTGTTCAGCGGTAGCGTCACCAACAATGACAGGCGACTGGCGTTCGTGGCATCGTCGTATGTCTCTACGTCCTATGTCTCCGATCTTGATGCTGGTGGAAAACTGCTTCGTAACATCAGACGCTTTACTTTGGAGGAGGACGACACTGTACGTGGTTGGACTGCCGACGGTAAAGTTATGGTCGCTCAAAACCGAGACACTTGGAGCCTGTACAAGCGATCTCTCGACTCGAACACTCCAGAACCAATCGTCTCCTCGGTGGCGGGAGGCGCGCTGCTCCTAGGGGTCACGACTCCGGATGACAAATGGTATCTCGGGCCTATTTGGCCGGACGGGGAAAGTGTTGAGCGCCCTACCGTCCCTTTTCCGATCCTGCGAATTCCGCTCGCCGGCGGAGTGCCAGAAACAATCCTGCAGCTCTCACGGCAAGGGAAAGTTTCCTGCGCCCTACGACCCTCCCACATATGTGTGTTGGCCGAACAAAGCAAAGGCCACAAGCAAATGATCGTCTCAATTCTCGATCCGATAAAAGGTCGGGGAACCGAGCTGGCGCGCTTTGATTTCGATCGAGAACTCGAGGAAGTGCCGACTTGCGTCATTTCTCCCGATGGCACTCGCCTGGCAATGGTGCCAGGTCCGGAAAGCCCGATCGAAATTCGTTCGCTGCGCGGCCAGCTCATCCGCAAGATTCCTTCTCAATCCGTACGACATTTGATCGGCTTGAATTGGACGGCAGACCAAAAGGGATTTTTTGCGACGAGGCAGGCGGCGCCAGGCGTAAGGGAGCTGCTATATCTGGATTTCAGGGGAAAAGCGACATTGCTGCGGAAATGCGGCAGCAACGACGGCGGCGGTTGCGAAAGCCTTCCCTCTCCAGACGGCCGGCATCTGGCGATTATTGACACTGATCAGAACAACAACGTATGGATGATGGAGAACTTCTAACCAAACGGGTTCGCCGCTCTAGCTTCCTCATCGTCTGCTCGGCTAGAACTTCAACTCCGCTTTTAACTGAATCATTCTCGGGGCAACATCGATCGGAGCCCAGTTGGGCCCAGTTCCCAGGAGGCTTGTCGGCGGCTGTGCCAGGTACCAGATCTGGCCTGTGGGGGGGCCCAGCCCAGTAACCGGAAATCCAAAATTCGGGTGGTTCAAGAAGTTGAAAAACTGGAAGCCGATGCCGAACGTGGCATTCTCCCAGCGCGGAACTTTCGTCTGTTTCACGATCGCGAAATCAGTATTGAAGTACCCCGGTCCCCGAAAGTGATTGCGGTCCTGAGAAAACGACACTGCATCTCCGTCGCAAACACCGGAAGGGCCAAGTCGGCCTGTACTGAACCCGGTTTCGCATCCAGGCTGGACGAAGAGCGCATCCGGACCGGGCGTAATTCCATCCGCCAGTGTCTCGGTGGGCAGGCATGGATGAGGAGCCAAAGGGCCCGCAGCACCTTTCCCGCACGCCGAACTCGATCCGAGGGGCCTGACCGGCACGCCATACAAAATTCCGAAGTAGTTCTTCTGGACGAGATCAGGGGGCGGGAATATATCCAAGACTGTGTATGGCAATCCCGTCCGCGCGAAAACAGTGCCCGACACCTGCCAGCCTTTTACCAGAAAGTTTGGTCCATGCCCTCCGACGATTGCCTTAACAGGCACTTCCCAAACATAGCTTGCGTTAAAAGAGTGGCGGACATCGTAATCGGCGGGTCCGTAAGATGCGCGCAAGTTGTTTGGGTCCAGCGGAAATACTGAAAATGGCTGCCTGGCCCAGTTCGAAAAGGGAGCGGTGCCGCCGTTGGATACTTCATCAAGAGCATGGCTGTATGTGTAGTTTGCTTGGAGCAATCCCTGGCCCCAGCCGCGTAAGCGATGCTGGCCGGAAACCACCAGTCCGTGATAGTTGGAAATCGCTTTGGTATCAAATTCTGTTACGGCGCTGAATCGCGGATCGGGCGCGCAGTCTGGGATTGCATCATTACACCGTCCCGCCGGAAGGGAACCGAAGCCCCACGCGTTTGCGTTAAGGTTCTGCACGAGTTCATGAATTCCATGGTGGCCAAAGTAACCGATGCTGAGAGAAGTGTGCGTTCCAAAGGCCTGCTGCAATTGCAGACTCCATCGCTGGTACTGCGGCACATGGGTATGCTTTTCGGCAACGACTAGAGAAGGAGGAAAGAAGTTAGGAACGTTTTGATGAATCTGGGCCAGCGTTTCGCCTGCGTCAAAAGCATCCACAAACGCCTTGTTGGAGTTCTTGGCAACGTCGAATAGGCTGTTCTGTTCACCAAACGACAGAACATCTCCCGTAACTGTAAAGCCATTTAGGAGCGGTGGATTGTTGCTGAAACTGGATGCAACACTATCGACTGAATCGTAGAAGACGCCAATTCCACCGCGCAGAACCGTGCCATGTTTCACACCAAATGGTTGCCAGGCAAAGCTGAATCGCGGCGACCAAAGGATGTTGTCCAGATCCTGGAAGGCTCGTCTCTGGTTGATTAAGATCGCCTCTCGGTACGGTTGATTGGGATCGTGGCTCGCCGTATTAAACGGCCCTGCAAAACGCGCAAAACACCGCGTTTCGCAAACCAGATTGGATTGATGTTCTGCCCGGAGAGCGATCGTCAGCGTCAGGCCCGACTGCAGATGCCATTCATCCTGACCATAGACTCCAAGGTGATACGAGGCAGTTGGATACGACGTCACAGACTGAAAGGACTGGTTCAGTTGGGTAAAGTCGGTATCCTGGAAGTCCGGGTCGCGTCCACCCTGGTAAAATGCGTCCAGCGTGATTGGAATCACTAACCCAACATCGGGCGAGGAGAATCCGTTCGACTTGGACCGGTCGAAATTTACTCCAAACCCGAACTTGTGGTTCTGTCCGACTTTCACGAAATCTTCGGAGAGTTGGTACTGGACCCAACTACCACGAAACTGGCTGCTATCGCCCACCCCGGTAAACTGCTCCGGTGGCGGGAAAAAGATATTCGCCGGAAGCGCTGCCATCGCTTTCGCCGGGTCCTCTGCACCAAACGTCCAATCAATATGTGCCCAGGCGAAGAGGAATTGGCTTGCGGCCGAAGGACCAAACGTGTGGGTCGCAATAGCTTGCCCCTGCCACCACGTCTGTGTGCTTTTCCTGTCGAAAACCCGCGCAATTGGGTGGGCAAGTACGGTAGCGTGGCCAGCGTCACGCAGCACCCGGAAAAAGATGTGGTCGCTACTGCCCAGGTTCCAATCAACGCGTTCGGAAGTTAAAGCGTCCTGGCTAGGGACGCTGAGGCTGGCGAGGTAATGCATTACGCAGGGCACGTCGTCCCCGAGCGAGATCCGAAGGCCTGCGCAGCCCAGGTTCCCCTTTACGAAGTCACCCGGAATGGCTGAACTTGCGCCAGGGGCACCATTGTAAAGATTGAAGATCTTCTCGTAGAAAGCGTGCGACGGAGAAGCCGCGCCGAACCGGGAATCGATATTCGCAAGCGTTGCTTCCTCAAACTGCGGACTTGGAATCAACACCTGTGTGACAGACGGAATCGTCACCCGAAGACCTTCGGTATCGAAGAAAAAGAACAGCTTGTCTTTCTTGATCGGACCTCCGAATGAACCCGCCCACTGGTTGGCTATGTCGAACGGTCGTGGGTAGCCTAGTGCATTGTTAAACCAGTCGTTGGCGTTGAACACGCGGCCGTTCCAGTAATACTGCGCGTTGCCGTGAAATTGGTTGCTCCCTGACTTTGTGATGTAGTTGATGTTTCCGCCGGCCGCATTGCCGAATTGGGCCGAGTACCCCGTGCTCACAACGGTGACCTCCTGCACCTGATTTTGGCCAAGGAGAAGCCCGAGGACCCCGACCGGAGGATTGTCGACACCGTCGATAGAGTACAGATAGGAACTGCTGGGCATTCCGAGAATCGAGAAATTCATCCCTGGCGAGTTAGGGACGTCCGTATTCATTACGACGCCCGGAGTAGTCTGCACAATATAAGTGAGATCGTTGCCTGGGTTCGGAATTTCAGAGATCTGCTTCTGGGTCACAGTAGTCGATGTGTCGCCGTTCTCGGCGTGCATCAACGGTGCTTCGTCGGTCACTGTTATTTCAGTGGTTGCTTTCGCAATCTCGAGGGTGGCGTTCACTGAGACGGCCGGCCCCAGAAGAACATTCACAGTCCGCCGGATTTCCCGAAAACCGGCATGCCTGACTATCAGTGTGTACGCACCCGGTGCGAGAAAGAAAAACCGGTACTGTCCCTGCCGATCGGTTCTGGTGGATTGAATCACGCCCTTGGCCTCGCCTCTGATTTCGACCTCCGCGCCGGCAATGGCTGCCATACTCTGATCGGTGACAACACCCGCCAGTGCACCCGAGGCTGTGGTTTGCGCGATGAGTTCGTTGGAGAAAGAGAGAGACACACCGATGAGGAGAGCCAGTGTAAGAAGCAACGGAGGCATCGGCCAGATCCTCATGGAGCCGCCCGGTTCGATCAGTCGTTCCGAGACCGGAGGGCGCCATAATACCGCGATTTATGCGCCCGCGCAGCTGCGATGCCGAAGAATGCGGTTGGCCTGTTTGAAACATAAGGGTTCGAAGGCTGTACTCCTCTGTAATCCCATCGTTTAATTCCGCCGTGATAAAAACGTGATAGATCCATGGCCCAAACGGATCAGAACGAGTCAAAATGCGTCAGAACCCCATTCCTGGAAAGTGCGTAAAGAATCGAGTAGAGTAGAGAATTTTCAGAACCGATCAGAACCCACCTGGTGATCTTCAAAACCGGCGGACGGCATCTCTGATGTCGTCGGTGCGTTCGACTCGCACACGCTTCCGCCAGTTTTCAGCCACTTACGGCGCCGTACCTGCCGAATCACCTGCCATTGAGCGCCAACCGGGTGACTTTGCCGCTGGCTACGGCCATTTCGTCCGTGACCACATCGCCGTAAATGTTCATTGTGGTCCGGATGTCAGCATGCCGCATTAGCTTCTGCTGGACGGCAATGGGAGTGCCCACGGCATCCAGCCATGACCGATACGTGTGGCGCATGCTGTGAGTGCTCACTGGGGCGATCTCGGCTGCCTTGGCCGCTTTGCAGTAGGCATCGTTTACCGCGTCGGCCGACCAGGGCAACCTGCCAAGCTTCACTGGTGCGGCAAACATCCAGCCCTCGTTGGTAGGGAACTGGCTGGCCTGCTTCAACGATTTCAGCACCTCCAGCATTCCGGCATCAATGCTCAACGGTCGGTTGGAGTACTCTGTCTTGGTTTCCCCGACTCGCTGCCGGACGATGCCGCGTCTGATGTGCAGCTTGAAATCGAGCCAGTCAACATCGGACCACCGCAAACCCAAACACTCGCTGATTCGCAGCCCGAAGCAGACGGACACTAGGGCAATCGTCCGGAAGGGCTCTCGCAGATGGGCTAGCAGCTTCTGAAACTCTTCCGCTGTCAAACTGTGCGGCTTATGAATCCGCCGTGTGCCCCCCTTGATGGCTACCAACTCCATGGGGTTGCGCTGTATGGACACGTCACCGCGCCACTGGGCGTAGTCCCACAGAGCGCGGAGCAGGCCCCGTAGGGATGACTTGCTTCGGCCTGACAGCGACAAAGAATCTAGCCACAACTCCACTGCGCGCGCCTGTAACTCTACAAGGACACAGTTTCCCCATCTGGGGATAATGTGGTTTCTGAACCATGCCTCATAGCTGCGGCGCGTGCTGTAGCGTTGGGGCATTCTTTCCGCCCGGTACTGCTCGATTAGTATGCTCACGGTTGGTGCCGTGTTGGCGACGCGAACCTTGTTTTCGACGGCATCGCGCAGCGGCTTCGCTGCCCGCCACGCTGACGCCTTCGTGGGATACTGGCTTACAGTGCCAATCTTCTTCGAGCGCCGCTTGCCGTTCTCCCAGAAGAAAAAGTTCCAAGTCTTGATTCGTTTGTCGAGTACAACACTTCCTTGCCGTTGTCTCACTGAATCCTCCCATTCCTGAGAGCAACGGACGGCGGTGACATTGTAGCGTCCAAGTCTTCAGGGCGAAAGCGCCACGTCACCCGCTTTGTGCCGGACAGGACGTAGCCTCTGACTTTTCCTTGCCTAGCCCACATCAGCAATGTGCGAGGCTCGACGCGAAGGTACTGAGCTGCTTCCGAGGCCGTAAGCCACGCGGATTCAGCGCTGGACGGTTTGGTGCCTTCGAGCATCACTTTTATCGGTAGCCTGGTTGTCATAAAAAGTCTGTGATTTCGCTTCGTGGCCTAAAACAGTTGCTTTCCGAAGGCTGCTGCCGTCCACAAACGTCCCGGTTCTTGCCTGCTTAAGCCTTGTGCTTGGGGCGTTCCAGAATCATCTCGGAATTGA
>Ga0207693_10000383_pt1 | contig 40673 bp, 38 predicted proteins | sample LARL81metaG_FD_184347 | JGI IMG/M metagenome (GOLD analysis project Ga0207693, IMG submission 184347) | Corn, switchgrass and miscanthus rhizosphere microbial communities from Kellogg Biological Station, Michigan, USA - LAR L8-1 metaG... | ecosystem: Host-associated > Plants > Roots >... | reverse complement strand
GGCGTAGCCAAGTGGCTGATCAAGTGCTTTTACCAATACGTCACCCAGCTTACCTACTAATACATTAAAGTTAGTAGGATTAATCAAGTCCTTTAACATGGCCACTTACCTAATCGTCTACTATCAAGATATTTAATGTTTATCGGGCATCTATAATCTACCAAATTCCCTTCCTCCCCGATAGATATAATGCATAACCCATAGCTGAAAACATTATACCCAGAAAGGCCATCATTGGCAGCGTAGCCGCTCTGGGTATGGAAAATAATGAAACCCCCCAAATGTACAAGAAAATCGCCATAACATCGAATACTACAAACATCAAGATGTATGCATAGTACTGCATCATGAAATGTGTGCGGCCTTCTCCGCTTGGGACCTGACCACACTCCATCGGAAGGAATTTGACTGGGTTGTATCTTCGTCTGGGAGAAATTAATTTTGAAATAATTAGAGCAGGGACTGAGGCTACCAAACCAAAACCCAACATATAGAGTATAGGCGCAAAGTCGGTACTCGATTCCCCAACCAAGTTATCAGATGCTGATTTAGATTGATATAAAAATCTTGCTTTACCGTTTTAGTACCATATTGAAAAGATTTCTTGCGGCCAACTTTGGATGGCTTATTGCCAATCTGAACACTGTTTTCTTAGTGAAATCTGCCTTTATAAAATCCAAAAATTCTTCAGCTGATAAATCGCTTAAAATCGCGATTTCTTTATCCCATTCATCGTCAGATAGACCCATCCAGCGGGATTGAACTTTCAATGCTGAATTGATTTTCGATCCAACTTTATTCCGCCAATCGATCTCATAATCTCTCAAGGATTCCTTGTTGGCCCCGTTCGGTATGGCCCTAGCACCCACAACACCTGCTAATCGACCGAATTCTATGGCATATCTGATTCCTTCGAGGACTAAAGGATTTGACTGGCCAGCAGAGTCTCCGACTAGGAGTAGGTGATCATAAACAGTTGGTCGTCTGATACCTTCATTGGGTATAAATCCAAAATGATATTCCACTGGCTGGATACGTCCCATCCTATCTAATGGTTTGGGCCGTTTTTCCATAATCGAATGTAACTTTTCCGTCGGATCTTCGCTAGAATATGGCTTACCTATTCCTACGCCTATTCTAATTCGATTTTTCGAAACCGGAAAAACCCAAGCATAACCTGCATTGGAGTACCTACTTCCAACCATCAAGTGCCAGGTTTCTACGTCAACTTTGTCACAATAGCACTCATACTCCGCACCTACCCCATAGGTATTCCAGCTGTTCACGACTCCCAGCCGCTTAGCCACTACGCTACTAAAACCGCTTGCATCAATAATCAGGCTGGCCTCTACACTAAGAATTCCTTCTGGTGTCCTTATTTTGAGGCCGGATATCTTATCGTCTCTGTCTTTAATAATGTCAATAACTTGGCTCCGAACCATGATCTTGGCGCCAGCTCCGGCCGCTTCGAAAGCAAGGTGTTGGTAGACTTTACGAACGTCTAACACACATGATTCCGGGCGACTGCTTTTTATTATAGCCTCATTGGAAGGAGAGGTGAACGAATAATTGTTAATTGGATTGTAGTAGTCACTAGTTATACCTAGCCTTTCGATATTACTTATCCAAGTCACACCGCTTGTTCTGATATTGTGAGCAATAGAAGCATCTTTTTCAAACAAAACTACTCGAGCGCCACCACTAGCTGCTGAATATGCAGCCGAGAGACCAGCGGGTCCTCCTCCTACTACTGCGATGTCATATTTTTCCATCAGTTCTCAATATCGAAACAGTCGTATATTTCATTTTGAATTACTCGATTTAAACTTAGCATAGTTTAAACAAATCTTATCGAACACTCATGCTCCCTCTTACGACCTTTGCTATATTTGACAATTAGAATTGGCAATATTCAGGTTGTAAATTGTGTTCTCTATACAGCTACATTCACTATTGTCCGATGAATGCTATGTTCTCTATTCGAATATGGGGCAGAACCGAATCCGAAAATGACTTGCGTTCACGTGATACACCTGTAAGATTAGTTAATGCATCGAACACATTTCCGGCAATCATGACCTCCCTTACTGGAAAGTTAATCTCACCGTTCACTATGTAGTGTCCGCCCTTTACAACACCAGAAAATTCTCCGTTAATTGGATTTACATTTCCTGAAAATCTATTTAGTACAATACCTCTGTCGACTTCAGAAATAAGAGTGTCCAAATCACTTGAACCAGGGCTAACTACAAGATTTGTTGAGGATACTACAGGTGGTGAATTTGGTCCTCCGGCAGCATTTCCAGTACTATCTAGCTTATCCTTGCCTGCAGTATAAGTATTATACAAGAAAGTTTTCAAAATGCCCTGATCAATAATATTTGTTAGACCGTGAGGAACTCCTTCTCTATCAAAGCTGGCAGCTGCTAGACTCTTGGCATCTGTAGGATCATCTTCAATTGTTAAGAGATGCGTAGATACACTCTGTCCAATTTTTCCTTGAAATGCGCTTGTCTTCTTTTGTACTGCATCCGAATTAATGGAATGAGTAATAGTATCATGAAGTAATTCTGACACTGCACTCGGGCTTAGTATCATTTCTCCCCTGAAGCTTTCGACCTTCTTTGCTCCTAGGGATTTTAGCGTGTTTTGAGCAAGTGCCTCGCCAGAAGCAGATACTTTGACGTCAGCTAGCATATGACAGCCATCGGACTGAATATCAAAACTAGAAACCTCATTTCCATCTACAGCCATACCCAATATAGACCAGAAAAATGAGGTGATCATTTCATTATGGCACACCCCATTAGAATTGTATATTGAATGATTCAGAAAGGAATTTGTGAAGTTTCCACTATCCACGCTTACCCTGCCGTCGATTGATTTGGCTGCTCTGAGCATCTCAGAGGCCGCTACACTACAGTCCATTACAGTAAATGATACGGCGTTCTCGTCAAAGAGTTTGGGTCCACGTATTTTCTTAGGATGAGTCAACGGTAATACGTTGAATTTATCTTCTGGACTTGCGGAGGCAACCTTTAGCGCGCGAATGACGCCACGTTGGATGCTCTCTTTCGTAAGCGTATTGGCATACGAGAAACCTAAACGACGGTTTACGAAAATTCTTATACCGATGCCTCCCGTAGTTTGTGATTTGGCTTGTTTGACATCATTATTCTCAATTACCACCTCTGATTCACGATTTGTCATAGCATAAGCCTCTGCCTCTGTTGCCCCATTTCTCTCGGCTTCCTTTACTGCAAATTCACAAATTGCATCAAGCATTGTTGTCATTCATTCAAGACTCCCAACCGTGGCAATGCATCGTAAATGTGGCCCACCTCCATCTACTTTTGCTATCTGAAATTTCCCACAATATCCCGTTCCAATTCCATAAGAGAAATCATTACCTACCATATCTACGGACTTTAGGACGTCAAATGCATTTCCCGAAATAGTTGCTCCTCGCTTTAGGCCCGTGATTTCTCCGCCTTGAATAAGATGCAGTTCTTGAGCACCGAACATGAACTCTCCGTTTGCATCGGCCTGTCCATTTCTGGGACCTTTAACCAAGTACCCATATTTAGTTTCCTTAATGATGTCTTCAAGCTTATCATTTCCTGGCTTGATAAAGGTATTTCTCATTCTTATGATAGGTTCATCGGTATATTCAAAGGCTCTGGCATTTCCTGTAGGCTCCGTATCAAAAAGAAATGCCGTTTCCCTATTATGCAAAAACGACTTTAATTTTCCATTTTCTATCAAAACTACATCGCCAGCCAAAACTCCCTCATCGTCTACTGCCATAGTCCCAGCAGCTCCTTCAGAGTAAGGAGAACGGCCGCTGTCGATTAGGGTTACTTTCTCGCTTGCAATCATGGAGTCTAATTTATCCTTTACAATTGAGCCAGACAACACGAAGTCAGCTTCAACCATATGTCCAATTGCCTCGTGGGAGATAAGTCCCACCATCCCCGGGTCAAGTATAACGGTGCTGTTTTCGCCTGAAACGCGCTTTGCTTCGAGTAAATTTAGGGCTCTCTGAGAAGCCAATCTGGCATACTGTAAATGGTCACTGATTTCAAACAAATCATTCCATCCGCCGGTAACCCCTCTTCCTTCCGAGGCTGTGACGCGATCGCCACCGGAGTTAGCAATACAGGTAATGCTAAATTCTGGTTTAGAATCAAAGGTTTCAAACTCTGCTCCATCATTATTTACGATGATTTTATGATCTATTATTTCCAAGTAGCTGGAATATGCTGATTTTATACGCTCGGAAAATTTCCTTGCCTCAGCCTCGGCTTCCCTCGTTACGTTAATTTTCTTCTCTATATCTATGTCTTGAAGTTGACCGTTGACGTTTGGTTTAAAAATGCCCTTAGTAGCACGTTGTAAATGTTTCAAACCTTTTACTTTCACCTTCTTGGTAGTCGACAGCGCTTTCGCAGCAGCAATCGCAGTTGACACACATTCCTCTAGCATGTCATTGGACATGCAATAAATGCTACTGAATCCCCAACAGCCCTCGACAAGAGCGCGAAGACCAAGTCCTGAGTTTTCAATCGTGCTAATTTTTTCTAGTTCTCCATTGCTAAAGCTTACTTCATTTAAGCTTCTTGTCTGATAACGAGCTTCAAGATAGTAAGTCTTGTCGTACTTTGTTAATAGTCTATTTAAAATATCAATCGATAATTCATAGTTCATGCAAGTATTATTCGGAACCGATTCACTCTAATTATATCTAACTAGAGGAAGCTTGATTGATTGACAGTTAGTGCGTTGGAAAAGGTTGATCCTTTACATGTCCACTGATCGCGATCGGCCTCTTTCTTCATACAGGATGCTTAGGAATTCTCGTCTAAATATGGCATAGAATATGAATCGTGTGTACTACCTATTGAAATGCTTGGATTAGAATCATGGAAAACGTAAGTGACCGATAATTAGATATTGTACTAGCCACACATACCGGTGCTGTTGATAGTTGATTCATCAAAAAGTAAGGCTACGACATTTCGTCTCATTGTGCTTACCAAGTCAGTATCTTTGATAGTTTTCTTACAGAGGAGTTGATTTAATATTGGAGTTAATTCCAGCAATACCTGCGCCAGATTTTAAACAAATCTCATCCTGGAAAAACTCAGACCCGCTTTCAGTCGGCGGGCTAAGGGGCAGTGTCATACTACTTGATTTTTGGACTTATACCTGTATTTTTTGTCTCCGCACTCTTCCCTTGATGAAACTTCTGGATAGAAAATATTCCAGATACGGACTAAAAGTGATCCAAGCTCATTCCGCAGAATATGAGTTCGCCAGATCGAGTGAAAACGTTGCAAATGCACTATCTTATTTTAGCTTGGATAAAATTCCTGTCGCTCTGGATAGCCAAAACAAAACATGGGAAGCATATGGAAATAGCTACTGGCCGAAACATGTACTTATCGATAGTAACGGATTTGTTCGTTATGAACATGCCGGCTATGGTCGCATCAATGACTTTGAAGAACAGGTGCGGGAGCTTCTGGAGGAGGCTGGTAATAACATCTCTGAGCCTTTGGAGGGATCTGATCCGCCAGACGAAATATATGAAATTTATGGTATGCATTTTGACGGAGTAGCCCCAGAAATTTGCGTTGGTTATTCCAGACTTCGGAAGTTTGGAAATAGGCAAAAAATGAAGCCTAATGAGCTTAATATTGCAGTTGATAAGGGAGCGCACATAGATAATATTGTTTATCTCCGCGGTCCTTGGTTTTGGGAAAAAGAGGGGATAAGAGCAGGTGCCAAAAGAAACGATGCGGCATCTATTGTCATCAAGTATAATGCGGCATCCAGAGTTCACGGGATAATGGGTACCTCTAATAAAGAGGCTGCTAATACAAGGATCTATTTAGATGGCAAGCCTCTGGATTCAAATCAACTTGGTAAGAACGTGAATCTTCAAGATGGATCATCAACATGTACTGTCAAGCACCCACTAGTCTACAACCTAGTAAACACTCAAGCAATAGAGACGCATGAAATAGAAATCGTTGCATCTTCAGCTAACTTGGTTTTTTATACCTTTGTCTTTGGGTGATTGTTACCTCTGCTCACACTCTCTGATGCCTCGTGCAACTAAAAAGTCAAAGTAAATAGACACAGTCGATTGTGAAAATAAATTGCTCGTCTATTTTACACACGCTAATAACGATTAATATTCTACGGAGTAGTCCATCTTGCGACTACACGAATTGTCTTTAGAATTGGCATCATGGTATGGGCAAGTGCTTGCTCTTCCATTATAAATAAACGTTGAAGAACGTCTACAAGGTTCCGAGACTGTCGTACGTCTTACCTTTGAACCTTGAGAGTTCTTGTATCGTCAAAAATTAAGATGGACGTTATGTACCTGCTACTATGATGAAATTTGCTGTGTGTCTGGTGCAGCCAATCGGTGAAGATTTTATTATTTAATGATGCAGAATAAGATGTATGGAAGAGAATAGTTCTTCTCCCCTAAATGAGGGAGACGCAGCACCAGATTTTACGTTCGAAGACAATAACGGAAAAAACGTCAAATTGTCAGATTATAGAGGAGCAAAGGACGTGATTGTGTATTTTTATCCCAAGGATTTTACACCAGGCTGTTCAACCGAAGCTGCGGAATTTACAGAAGATTATGACGAATTCAGCAGAAATGATGTGGAGATTTTGGGTATAAGTTCAGATGATACTGATTCTCATATCAGGTTCAGACAAAAGTTCCATATTCCTTACATTCTGGTGTCTGATCCCGAAAATCTCATTTCTAAACGGTATGGGGTTTATGGTACCAAGAAATTTATGGGAAAAGAATACTTGGGAATAACCCGATCTACATTTATAATTAACAAGAATGGCAAGATAACCAAGACATTTTACAAGGTAAAGCCTTCTGGACATAGTAAAGAGGTTAGAGAATTATTTGCCACTTATACCGCCTCAAATGAATGAAGTGTAACATTAGGTGCGGGAGATGGGATTTGAACCCACGAACCCCTGAGGGATAAGAGCCTCAGTCTTACGCCTTTGGCCAAGCTGGGCGACTCCCGCATATATTAAAATCCGTTCAGAGGACTAATTTGAATATTACCACTCAATGTGATCAGAAATTCAAAATCGAAGCTCGCTGGTATGACCATCCAAGAAAGTATACTGAATCGAAGCTTCGTAATGATTTTTATTAGCGACCAGGACAAATTTAGGCCGTGCTGGTTCCAGTTCGCTGTTTCACATGCGGCAAGATGGTCGGTGACAAATATCCCGAATACGTCAACAGAATTAAAACAGAGGATCCGCGAGAGGTAATGGATTCTTTAGGCATCACGCGATATTGCTGTCGAAGAATGTTTGTCTCAAGTCTTGAAACAATTTATCAGGTTATTCCCTACTATGAGGCGTTGAGAAGAAGGAAGTCAGAAATCCAGTCCGAGATAGAATAACGCATCTACAAAAATGCCTGCGATAACGTCGGTACAAGGTCGACTACTATTTAATAGCAGAGGAAATAAAACAATCGAAGTCGAGGTAACTTCGGATAATAAATTTGTTGGAAGGGTGTGTGCCCCGTCTGGAGCTAGTGTTGGAAAACATGAGGTACAGAGTTTTCCATCCAATAGTCCTGTTCAAGCCCTGAATGTTCTAAAGGAGAATGCTCATAGGTTTATTGGAGTCGATTCATCAAATCAACAAGAAATATATAATGTTTTGAGGAAAATCGATGCTTCTCCGGATTATGGTGTTTTAGGCGGTGCGGCAGCATTTGCTGTGAGTATTGCTGCACTTGAATCTTGTTCGAAGGCGTCGGCTGAACCAATGTTTCGGATGTTATCAAAATCAAAATCAAAATCTTACAGGTTTCCTTTTCCATTGGGGAATGTTTTAGGAGGTGGTGCCCACGCTGGACCTGGCTCTCCAGATATTCAGGAAATCTTGGTTAGTGCGATCGGTGCCAACAAGATAGATGAGGCTATCGCTATGAATTTCAAAGTCCATCAACGGGTTGGAAAAGAGATCGAAGCCATCGATCCACGATTTGCATACGGAAAGGGTGACGAGGGCGCATGGGCACCTAATATCGACAATGATAAAGCCATCGATATCGTCGAGAAGGCGATAATTAACTGTGGATTTGTGCTGGGAAAAGAAATGTGTATGGGGATTGACTTTGCTAGTTCTTCCCTTTGGAATGACAAGACCAAACGATATGAATATACACGCCAGGGGATAAGTCGCACTAGACAAGAACAGGTCGATTTTGTAAACGACCTAATTAGTAGATACAAGCTATTTTATGTGGAAGACCCAGTCAACGAAGACGACTTTGACAGTATGGCATTAATTACTAAGCGCAACAAGACCTGCTTGGTAACAGGGGATGATATGCTCGTAACAAATGCTTCTTTGGTAAATAAGGCTGCTAATGAAGGGGCTTGCAGTGGTGCAATTTTAAAAGTAAACCAAGCCGGGAGTCTCTACGAATCACTGTTATTTGCAAACGAATGTTGTAGAAATAATATAAAAATCATCACCTCCCATCGATCTGGCGAATCTACCGATCCTCATATTTCACATATTGCTGTTGGTACTAACTCAGTATTACTTAAAACAGGTGTAATGGGTGGAGAGAGAGTGTCCAAATTGAATGAGCTCTTACGTATTTCGGAGTATGGTTTAATAGAAGGCATGGCCGAGATTCCTTTTGGCTAAAAATGAGTAATAATGATAATAACGAAGGTCCTAATCAGGCTTTAGGTGACACAGATACTGAAAGTGTTCAAAAAGATACACCTGTAAAGGATGAAGAAACTCAGGGTTCAGGTAATTTAGATCCTGAGGACGATGTGTTATCAGAAACAACTGAGGAACCGCAGGGAACCGATTCGACTTATTCTGCAGAAGATAACTTAGAAAAGATGATTCTCTCCACAGGGATTCGTGTGGGTACACCTGTAAAGACAAAATATATGGCACCTTTTATTGTTAGAGCTAATCCCGAAGGTCTTTATATCCTCGACATAAGCAAAACTTTAGCAAGAATAGATATAGCTGCAAAGTTTATCGGACGCTCAGATATTTCCAGGGTAGCAGTAGCATCAGCCAGAGAGTATGGTAAGACTCCTGTGGAGAAATTCTGCGAGCTAACTGGAGCGATCCCAATATTGGGCAGATTTATGCCCGGCACATTCACAAATCCGTCACTGCCCAGATATATGGAACCAGAAATTGTTATCGTAACTGATCCGCAAGCAGATCAACAGGGAGTCCTTGAAGCAACCCGCGCAGGCGTTCCTGTAATAGCCATTGCTAATAGTGATAATGTAACATCAAAAGTTGATCTTGTCATCCCGGCAAATAACAGGGGAAGAAAGGCTCTCGCCACAGTATACTGGCTACTTGCACGTGAAGTAATGAAAAAACAGGGCATCATAAAATCTGATGCGGAGATGAAAACACCGATTGATGATTTCGAAACGAAACTAGTCGAGGAGATTTCTTGAAATCCGAACCGACAAGAGAACCGGCAGTAGCAGGCCTATTTTATCCATCCGAGCAGGCGCCTCTGTTAGAATCGATTCAACGTTCTTTTTTAGATTCACGGGTTGGCCCTGGCAAACTTCCACCAACTGTCAGATCCGATGAACGCATTTATGGAATAGTTTCTCCTCATGCCGGGATATCCTATTCTGGTGCGGTAGCCGCAAACGGATTTTATGAGATCTCTCGAACAAATTATAAAGACATAGTATTGATTGGTCCTAATCATTACGGGATTGGATCAATGGTAGCCATTATGAATAATGGAGCCTGGAGAACTCCCCTTGGAACAGTAGAGATAAATTCCGAGTTGGCACATCTGATTGAAAAAAATTCGAAAGTCATCAAAGGTGATGAATTTGCCCATAGTAGAGATCATTGTTTGGAGGTTCAGATTCCATTTTTTATGTTTATGTGGAATAACGAGTTTAGAATCGTTCCTATAGTTATGATAATGCAAGACATGCAAACCTCAATAGATATAGGAAGGTCAATTGCTGGAGCAATCTCTGGCTCAGAGACTATTCTAGTGGCTTCGTCTGATTTCACACATTATGAATCTAACGAAGAGGCACATAGAAAGGATATCAAGCTAATAGATTCTATATTGGCATTAGATGTCGTAAGTTTTTACACGATTTTGGAACGAGAGCGAGTATCAGCCTGTGGTTACGGTGCCATTGCTTCGGTTATGACTGCTGTTAAATTATGTGGAGCAACACACGGAAAGTTATTGAGATATGCCACAAGTGGGGACGTTACTGGCGATCGTGATGCAGTTGTAGGTTACTCTTCCATAGCTTTTGTATGAGTTATCTCAAGACTTCTTCGATTGCGTCCGCCCCTGCAAAGGTTATCCTGTTCGGGGAACATTTTGTTATTTATGATAACCCAGCAATACTACTTTCAATCAGTAGGCGAATCCGAGTTTACGCCCGCCTGATATCGGAGAAGGGGATTCATATTCTGTCCGATCTGCAAGAGCCATTGCACTTTACATCGCTCGAAGACAAATCAGAAGAATTAGAACAGATTAAGAATAGTCTACTCTATCCCATTTGCGACGCAGTACTAAGAACGGTTCCCAGCAGGATTTGTAAGTCTGGCATCGAGATCAGGATTAGATCGGATATCCCAGTTGGTGTTGGCCTTGGTTCGTCTGGGGCAAGTTGCGTAGCGACTGTAGCCGCTGTTGAAAACTTGTTCAAAGTTCCTGATAGACTGGCTGTTTGCTCAAAGGCGATGAGATCTGAAGCCCTTATACACAAAGGATCTTCCGGTGCAGACTGCTTCGCGTCTACTTTCGGTGGAGTAATATATTATGTAAAAAATTATGGGTTTGAGAGAATCAATTTGATTAAAGAACCCCACTTTTTATTATTAAGCAGCGGTTTAGAACATTCTACACGGTCAATGGTATCAAAAGTAGAGGTCTTTAAGACGCAGAACGAATCAAAGTTTAGAGATTTATGTAAAAGGGCTTGCAAGATTTGCGACGAGGGAAGGGCAGCTATTCGATCAGGCCATCTGAAAGAAATTGGCAGATTAATGAACGAAAATCACAAGTTGCTTCAAACTATAGGTGTTTCTCACGAAAAAGTGGATGAACTCGTAGAGATTTGCAATAATAATGGTGCCTTAGGATCCAAACTTACCGGTGCAGGTGGTGGAGGATGTGTGATAGCACTAGTAAAGGAAAAAGACTCCCATAACGTGACATCTGAAGCTACGAAGCGCAATTACGAGGTCCTGCCCGTACTCGTTGATAGTCGTGGTTTGGAGATACACTAAACTTTAAATTCATATGAAATTATCGTCTTCTAGATTAATGAGCACTGGCCTAGTTTTAGTGAAATTAGGAGGATCAGTGGTAACTTTCAAACAGCGACGGCTTACTCCTAATCATAAAGCAATTGTTAACATCTGTAAAATGCTTGAGAAAATTGATCGACCTATCATTATAGTGCATGGAGGGGGCTCATTTGGTCATTATTGGTCAGTCAGATATGATATGCATACTAGACCAAAGCAATATGATCCGAGAGGTATTTCGACGGTACACCAATCAATGGTAACACTGAATGAGATAATTGTCTCAATAATGAAAAAGTATAAGTTGTTACCATACACCATTATGCCAAATGCACTAGCCTTCAAATCAAAACCGTGTAATGAAAGGATTTTAGACCTTAGAACGATAGCCAATCGAAACATTATCCCAGTTACATTCGGTGACGTCATTCATGTTAGGGGCGGAAAATTTTCAATTCTGTCGGGAGATGTACTGATGACTATGCTTGCCAGGGCTCTAAGGCCTATGAAAGTCATCTTCGCTGTAAACGTTGATGGTGTGTACCAGAATTTGAAGAACGGCAAACTCATAAGTGAAGTAGATGAGATTAGATTCAAATCGCTCGAACTTTCCAAGGTAAAGTCAGATATAACAGGAGGCATGAAAAGGAAGATGTCTGAGGGCCTCAAGATGGCCTCTCTTGGAATAAATGTAATGATGGTTAATGGGTTAAAACCACGGAGAATAATAGATGCAATAACTGGCAGCAGTTTTGAAGGGACGTTAATTAAGGCGTCAAGCGGTAGTAACTATGTCTGATACATCTGACTTAGCTTCCGATCTAAAGATCATATCTCAAAGAAAGAAAGAGGGTATAGAGATACCTCTACAAAGAAATGTCCAAGCTAGATCTGCTTCGACATACTTGGAATTCGTTAAATTCATTCACAACGCACTACCTGAGATCGATTATGATGAAATCAGTACTTCAACTACGTTTTTGAACACTTCTTTCGGTGCCCCTGTTATGATAGATTCTATGACCGGTGGAACAAATGAAGCTTCTAAAATTAATGCTAGATTAGGAAGTCTTGCTGAAAAGTATGGATTTGCGATGGGTGTAGGGAGTCAACGCGCAGGGCTGCTAAATGCGGAGATGGCTGACACCTATATGGTAGCCAGAAAAAATGCGCCAAATGCCTTTTTAATTGCCAATATTGGTGGAGCTCAATTGGCGAAGGGATTGGGCGTGGAGGAAATTCAGAAGATCATAAATATGATCAGGGCCAACGCTTTAGCAATCCATCTTAATCCGCTGCAGGAACTTATCCAGCCGGAGGGAGAACCCAGATACAAGGGAGTTTTAGAAAAGATCTCCGATGTCGTAAAGGCCATTTCAATTCCTGTTGTAGTTAAGGAGGTTGGATCAGGAATATCTAGTGACGTAGCAAGTAGACTTGAAAATGTAGGCGTATCTGCTATAAATGTGGCTGGGTCAGGAGGCACTAGCTGGGCAGCAGTAGAGAAGATGCGGGCTGAATCAGTAAGGGATAATATTAAGATTCATTTGGGAGAATTGTTCTGGGATTGGGGTATACCAACTGCAGTTAGTATAATCGAAGTTAGAAGAGCTCTGAAGTACATGCCCATTATAGCATCTGGTGGACTGCGTAATGGATTAGACTTCGCAAAATGTTTGGCACTGGATGCTTCCATGTGTGCAATGGCGTATCCATTTTTAAGATGTGCGGCCGAATCGGTGGAAAAGCTTTTCGAATTTGCCGATACGTTATTGGCCGAGCTTAGGGGCACAATGTTTCTAATAGGTGCTCCTAATATTCAAGCAATTAAAAGCTCAAAATATATATTGACAGGAGCTTTAGCATCAGGAGTCAAGGAAGGATGAATCTGGCTGATATTCAAGATGAGCTTGAAGCTAACGCATCCACCGTGAGCCAGTTTATCCTAACTTCCCTAAAAGGTGAACCTAAGGAGCTATATAAGGCATCTGCTCATTATCTTGTTAGCGGCGGAAAACGCTTGCGTCCTTTTCTAGTAACGAAGTCTTGTGAAATGTTTGGAGGGACGCCTAAAAATGCCTTACCTGCAGCAGCGGCCGTTGAACTAATCCATAATTTTTCCCTGGTGCACGATGATATAATGGATAACGATGATATGCGACATGGAGTCCCGACTGTCCATAAATCTTATGGAACTGCTCTTGCGATACTGGCCGGAGATATTCTCTTCTCAAAAGCGTTCCAGCTTATCGCCGTAGATGGAAAAAATGCTGGGATCGATGACAAAGCAATATCTGCAATGATCGAAAGACTAGCTACTTCTTGTATATACGTTTGTGAGGGTCAGGCAATTGACATAGGCCTTGCTTCCAACCAACAGTTTTTTCCGGAGCCGATCTACTTGAACATGATAACCAAGAAAACGGCAGCACTTTTTGATCTCTCCTGCACGTTAGGAGTTCTATCTGCGCCTTTATCCGATGATGTAGATATCCTAAATCTATCTGCTTTTGGAAGGAATGTTGGAATTGCATTCCAACTGGTAGATGATCTGTTAGGAGTGACCGGCGACCCAAAAGTCACCGGTAAGTCTGTAGGTAATGATCTACGAGAAGGTAAGAAGACATTCCCCATTCAATTGGCTCTAAACAGTACTAATGGGGAAGAAAAACGAAAGATTCAGCGAGTAATTGGATCCAAAAAGACAACAAGTAGTGAGATAAATGAGGCAATAGAATCGATCTGCTCGTCTGGGATTGACTTTCATATCAGAAATATAGCTAGATCACATATCGAGTCAGCACTAAGCTCGATTGATAGCTATCCAAATTCGGTATCGAAACGAGCACTACAACTATCAGCAAATTACGTAGTGGAAAGGAGTCTCTAATAGATCAATGTCTCTAGACAGCTCAATTGAACGAGCAATTAAATTGGTAACTCTTAGAAATGCAATAGAGTACGATGGAAAGGCAAGGCTTGAGGCTGTCATTTCTAAAACTATGGCTTCCCGGCCAGAACTACGTGGCAATATTAAGACTATAATCCCAGAAGTCAGGCGATTGCTGAACCAGATTAACTCCCTTGCAATTAATGAACAAAAAGCCCTTCTTCAGGAAATGTCGCCTACAGCAGACATTCAAAAACGCGCTGAAAAAATTTCAGGTCTGCCTCCATTGTACGGAGCGGAAATAGGAAACGTAGTAACACGATTTCCTCCCGAGCCAAATGGTTATCCACATATCGGCCACGCAAAAGCAGCGATAATCGATGACGAATATGCCCGGATGTATAACGGTAAATTAATCTTGCGTTTTGACGACACAAATCCGTTAACCGAAAAAACTGAATATTACGAAGCTATAAAGGAAGGTATCTACTGGTTGGGCATTAAACCTGACTTGGTAAAAAATGCCTCCGACGACATATTTCTCCTGCAGGACTACGGAAGGAAACTGGTCACGAGTCGTGGTGCCTATGTCTGTCGTTGCAATCAAAAAACGATCCAAGAGTTCAGATCACAGGGTCTCGAGTGCGCATGTAGGCTTGATAATAGCAGCTATGGTGAGGCATTAACCGAAATGTTTGCTGGAGCCTTTGAGCCAAACGAGGCGACGGTCAGATTTAGGGGAGACATGAACAGTCCTAATACTGCGATGAGAGACCCGACGTTATTTCGAATTATAGATGGAAATCATCCAATTTTAGGAACCAGCGTACGAGTTTATCCCACTTACGATTTTGCCGCACCAGTGGAGGATAGCCTCGACGGCGTAACTCACGCAATGAGGACTAAAGAGTATGAATTGCGAAACGAATTGTATAATGCAATTCTAGAGAGGCTACATCTTCGAAGGCCTGTGGTCTCGGAATTTTCTAGACTAGAGTTTGAGGGTCTGCCGGTTTCAAAACGCAAGATAAAGCCTTTGATAGAGAATAAATCTCTTAATGGTTGGGATGATCCTCGACTACCCACTTTGGTAGCTCTGAAGCGGAGAGGTTTCCTTCCAGAAGCCATTAGAAAGTACGTTTTGTCTCTTGGCTGGACATTATCTGAATCGAAACCGCCATTCGAGAGTCTAGAGGCATTCAACAGAAAAATTATAGACGACTTTTCAATGAGACTATTTTTTGTGCGCGAACCAGTCGAACTGAAATTGATAAACGCAAATCCTGTGAACGTCAGTCTAAAAAACCACCCGTCTTCAAACCTAGGATCAAGATCAGTACAGGTAAACGATACCGTGTACATCGCCCGCGCTGATGCTGGCAAATTATCTGAAGGTAGCATAATTCGATTGATGGAGTTATATAACATAAAAATAACGAGGCTTGATTTAGTCAATGATAAGAGCCGGGTCTATGCAGATGTAATTGGCACGGGACTGAGTCACGATATACAGAAGATCCAGTGGGTTGCATATAATGATAAAATGCCCTATAGAATTATTATTCCAAAGAAGCTATTTTCTAATGAAGAATTTGATCGTAACAGTCTTGAGATAGCATCTGGATATGCGGAATCATTTGTTTCCACCCTTCCGGTACATTCAAACATTCAATTTGTGAGATACGGATTTTGCAGGTTAGACGGTGACCAGCAGGCTATTTTTACGCATAGGTAGAAGAACCAATGAAAATTGCAAGACTGCATGATAAAAGATATGGGGATAGTTATGGCTTAATCTCTAGCGATGGAAAGAAGATCGCGACAAGAGCTGAAATTCAAGAGCAGACTGGAATACCTATTCCACCTAGTGTAAAAGAATTCATGTTCAAAGGTTGGGTAGAAGAGATTAATGAATACAAGAATGAACTTGAATATAATGAATACGTCAAAGATATTGAATTGCTAGCGCCGTTACCAAATCCTCCAAAAATCATATGCTTAGCGTTTAACTACTATGATCATGCAAGGGATGCCGGGCTTACCCCATCTGACGAACCGGTCATCTTCATAAAACCTCGAACTGCCTTAAATTCACCATTCAACGATATAATTTGCCCACGGTTTGTGAAGCGACTCGATTATGAAGCGGAAATTGCTGCCGTAATAGGAAAAGATATCAAGAAGGTACCTGAAGAGAGCTCTCTGGACTCTGTCTTTGGATATATGATATTACACGATGTGTCGGCCCGGGACATTCAATTCAAGGATAAACAATTCACAAGAGGAAAAAGTATTGACACTTTTGCTCCTTGTGGTCCGTGGATCACGACCAGGGACGAGGTAAATGATCCTCAGAATCTGAAAATCTTAACTAAGGTAAACGGAGAAACAAGGCAGAACTCTTCCAGCGGTAACATGGTACTTCCAATAAAGAGGATCATATCGAGTCTTAGCTCAGTGATGACGATTGAAGCTGGCGACATAATTTCAACTGGCACCCCCGCAGGCGTCGCGATGTCTATGAAAGAACCGAGATACTTAAGGGATGGCGATATTGTAGAAATCGCTATTGAGAAGCTCGGCATGATAAGAAATCGTGTTGTTTTTGCGTAATTATTATCGATCAGAAATGCTGATACAATTATTCCAATAGCTGTAAATTGAGAAATAATTCTCGACAAATTCCTGTCTCTACCTTTTGTCTTAAAATTCGGTCACTATATTAGTGATATATGCGCTGTGTTCACACGGTCGTATTGCCCCAGGATTCGGATATATTTTATCAATTATATGAACAGGATTCTTCTAAAAGTCAAGGTATCGCGGGGTAGATTTTGTTGCTATATGATTTGACCGATGTTTAAAATCAGCTATATTCAGTCTCTATTATTCAATTCTAGGCGAGCTCGGCAGATGGGATGCGAGCTAGCGAGAAAGAGTAACTCCGAGTAACTCCAGCTCCCTCTAAATCTTTCCTAAATCCCGGATCCAATTAGGATAAAAATTCAGCTTGTGATAAATTTCGAGATCGGCAAATCTACTGTTGGGGCGACAGGTCATGAAAACCCCTGAAATCAGATTGTCATTAATCTTGTGTACAAGTGACGGATATCCCAGCGGTCCTGGACTAAGAGAGTTTGTTTAGGAATAAGAGTGATGCCTAGGTGAGAGTACGCATTAATCGATAATCTTGACCACAGTTTAAGTATGATGTGATCAATCTTTCATCCTATCGCGATGAGCAAGTTATCATCCAGAGTACTTGTAGTTGACAACCTTTCCCCCTTTGCCAAGGACATCATAACTTGTCTCAATTTAGTCAAAGTCAAATATGAGTATAAGAGGTTTTACGAGTTATCAGGACCGAACGATTGGGTGGATAAGGCCTATGATAAGGTGATCTTGTCAGGCAGGCAAATGAGTAGCAAAGAGAGTAACTGGATTAATTCGTTACTTCTGAAAAGATGTGCTGAGGATGAGGTTCCAGTGTTAGGAATTTGCTTTGGATGTGAAATAATTGCCCTGACATTTGGAGGTACTATAACGAGGATGAAGCACCCAATTCGTCAAATGTCGACCGTAGAAATCCTCGAACCTAACCCTCTCGTAACCAAATCAAGTTCCATAAGCGTCTTTGAGAGTCATGGATATAGTATCGCCAGGCTGCCTGATGATTTTGTACGAATCGGATCGTCGATCTTGTGTCAAAATGAGATTATATCGCATAAATCGAGATTGATCTTTGGAGTGCAATTCCATCCGGAACGAAGTGGTGCTGATGGCTTGCAGTTAATAAGAAACTTCGTTGGTTTGTGAACTATCTCCAGCAGATATTTATTTGCTTAACTTGCAATGTGAGAGTATGCATTCTCAAAGTGAAGATCAAATGATTCACTTGCCTATCGTAACAAAGGAGTCCGAACATGTATACTTACCCTTGGTTGTCAATGTGGTTTCAAAATATTGGGGTGAACAAATTGATGTAAATGAAGTGGAAGGATCAGCGGAGCTATATAGGGGTGTAAAAAGCACTATAATGATAGAAGGTATAGAATTGGCTGAAAAACATGGCTTAGTTTCGTACATATACAAAGGTTCTATAAGTGATGTGAAGAAGAGAGTAGATCAGGGTATTCCATCAATCGTGGTAATGCCTGGTATCCAAGAGACAATTCAACATGCTTCCATCGTTTGTGGTTATAGTAACGATGAGCGAAGGATCTTCACTTATGTGCCAGAACCTGACACAATAGGCGCAATACCGGAAGTCATGTTCGAAAATGATTGGGAACAAGAAGACATGACCACAATAGTGATAGTTCCCAAAGACATCGGGGCGATTCTGGAGAAAGAGAACTTGAAGTTCCTAAATTCAAATAGATTAGGTTTTGAAGTAGAGAAAATGAAGCGTCAGATTCCTATAAATGAAGTGATACAGAGGTTAAAATTGGCTCTGCGCAAAGAGGAAGACAACGCACAAGCCTGGTATATACTAGGATCGTTATATAATGAAATTAATCTTCCTGAATGCATAGGCTGCTATGAAAAGGCTGTTTCGCTTAACCCAAAATTGTACCTGGCCTACAGGGGGCTAGGAAACTATTATCTAAAAAATAAGGAATTCATAAAGGCTGAAGATCAATATACAAAAGCAATAGGGATCAACGCTAAGCGCTATGCTTCTATATATAAAAATCGTGCTGTGGCAAGGACAGAAATTGGAAAGCATACGGAGGCCAAACATGACCTTGTTGAATACCTTGCTCAGCTACCGAATGCTCACGACAGGAAATCGATCGAGGAAGCGATTAGAGAAAGATAGAACAACATCTGCTAGTTAATTACCTTTTCTAATCTGAAGGCAATTCGATAAATGGAAATTACGGCTAGGGTTTTTAGAACATGACAACCAATGAATACGTTCTCGTAATATTTCCTTCATGTTGTAACGATGCAAGAAGTGCTAAAATAGTGTCGGTAGTCAGAAAACGGCTTGCATTAAAAGACATATCAATACGGAAGATTATATATGAAAAAAAATACGTCGTCGTTGAAGTTAACAATTTAGTTGATGCCATGTCTTCCCTATCAGAAATTTATGGCATTGACAGGGTAGCAATAGCAAGGAAGGTGAAAAGTCAATTCCAGGATCTAATAGATTGTATAGTTAAGATCGGAAAGCAAATTGTTGTTCCGAATTGTTCCTTCTTTATTAAGATTTTCGTCGATGAGGATGCCAAAATTGATTTTGTAAGTAAAGATGTTCAGTTCATTGCCTCAAGTAGCCTACTTACTGAAACAGTAGACAATGAAGCGCATATAAAAATAGCAAGGGACGCGAAAACAGCAGATCACTTGATCATATGCTATGTGGGTAGGAGCATGAGCTATGTATTTATGCATTCAGAAATGGGACTGGGAGGGCGACCTTTCAATTTTCAGCGTCGTGCTGCATTATCAACTGTTCATAATGCACTATCGGCAGCTTCCTGTCTGGCATCGCTAAAATGTGGACTAGTTCCAGATATTTGTCTCTTGTACCACGATTCTACAGAATTAAAAGACAACGCCAAATTTCTTGGGCCTATTGCCAATCGGACTAACCTGAGAAGACTGAATATAAAGGTCGGTCGTATCGAGGACGTCACTAGAGATAAATCCGGACATAATTTCTTGCTCAATGAGGCAGTAGCTATCTCTTTACTTACTCTATTACCAGGTCGGAGTATCGTAATACCCCTTAACGTGCATATTCATTCACTGTCATTCGTAGAACAGACTATACGGAGGATTAGACCAGAGGAGAAAGTCATCTTGGCCCCCCTTCTATTTCTAGGGCTCGTTGATATGAGCAATCTAGGACTTCTAGAAGAGACAACTAAAATCGGCAATTTTAATCCTTCAGCAGCAGCAGCCGTTAATCGACAAGATTATCGAAAATGCTATGACATGGCAGACAGACTGTCTCAATTAGTGTTTGATAACCTCAAGAATATCTCATTTGAGATAGGGCCTAATTATATTCACGATATTATCGATTCCATCTAAATCGCTACTAAGCTTCATTACATCAGTAGCTCTATCGTGGAAAGAATGATCGTCTAATAGATGATGTACTGCTTCTACAATTTTTTTTGGATTAATGTGAGCCGATGGTATCATCATGCCAAGACCAATTTTGGCAACTTTTTCAGAGTTTCCTATTTGCTCGCCATGGTTTTCTATGGGAATAGTTAGCATAGGTTTACCAAATTGAATGGCCTGAGAAATAACAGTATGACCACCTCTAATAACCAAAAGATTGCTAAGAGCAAATATTTCATCCCTCACCGGGCACCATTGAAAATACCAGCCATTTGCTGCTATCTTCTTAAAATCAGGATCGCCATCTGGAGTCCCACCAGAAATTATATATTGGATTTGTGGTCTAAGGGACTTGCAAGCCAATAGCACATTTTGCAAAATTCTTAATCTTGTACGCTTTGGCCCACTCAGGTGGAAAAATACTATTGGCCGAGCACGATCAAGACCTAAATAATGACATACTCTTTCGAGTCGTTCGTTTGTGACAGTGACCTTCGGAGATGTAAAGCCGACATAGGAAAGCCTACTCGCAACTGTACTGGTATCCCATACATTCCGTTCGGCTATAGTATATGGCGGAGGCAAGTCTGGAATTAGGATCCTATCCGCTAATCGCCACAGTAGGCCGAGGAATTCACCATTCATCTTTTCGTATAGTCTGGCCAACCGGAATTCCCGAAGCCTTGGTGAAAGTAGCAGCTTCACTTGGTTAAGAATTAATATTGAGGGTATTTTGAGAATCTCCGCTATAAAAAGTGGAGACAGTCTCGTATCTGAGACTATAATATCAGGAGAGTAAGACAGGATATATTTCATTTCTGTGTTTAGCTGACGAATAAAATTAGTAAACAATTGGGGTATACTAGCAATACTGCCCTTTATAGAAAAGCTACCCTGTGGGCTCCACACTAGTTCCATCGGAGGAACCTGCATGCAGTCATAACCATGTACCGCAAGATAGTTTACTGCCTCTCCAAAAGAAGAAAACCGTACTCCTGTCCCAGAAGTTCGTAAATGTTCTGCTACTGATAAAAGTCGACTGGCGTGGCCAAGTCCTACACCGTATGGAGCAAAGTATATTCTCGCCAATTTAAGTAACAGGTGTGATATTCCATTCGTATATTTTACAAGACAAGCAGAGCAATATTGACTTTTTTTTCATGACTACACATCAAGACTAACTTTAATGATATCACCATTAGGTTTGATCTCTCTAAAAACAACTGCTTGAAATTTGTATACTTTTGTCGTGGATAATTGCCATATATTTGACGGCGCGCCAGCCTTATTGCAAAGATTAGCCAAGTATTCTTTGACACTCCAGTTATACTCTACTGGTACCTGAGGCAGAAACAATCCTGATCCATACTCCCAATACAGAATCAACCCATCGATTCCAATTCTAATATTGCCCAAATAATCATCCGGATTATTGATGGTAATTCGAGATGGGCTAGTCAGTACGCTAACTTCAAAAATTATTCCAGACAATTCGCTCGAGGTTATTGATTTGAATCTAGGATCGCGCGTAGCCGCTGCTATGGATGCCTGCTTAATGGTATAATTCAAATCGTTATCGGCATAAGGATAACCAATACAGCCACGTAGCTCTAGGTGTCCAAGATCGTTGTAACGAAATAGACTTACAAAAGCGCCTGCCTTGATTTGTATCCGATTATCACCATGGCCAAGCTCCTTGTTTGAAACGTAGCTCTCAACCGTTAGTCGAGCGAACTTGACTAATTCCTTTCCCTCATAATCGGTTAAAATCGCGGCAACCATATAACAACGTGAACTATGATCGAACGAAATCGTTTTTAGAAGTTGCTCGCATTGTCTAGTTTACGTATTGTCATTAATGGTTGGTGAAATTTATACTAGTCTTGAGAATTGTCATCACTAAATATCAACTTCATTTCCTCAAAACTCAGCTTTTCTCCGCTTGACATTTTCTTAACCGCAGCTTCCTTCAATTGGTTCCATCTCTCTTGATTTTCCTTATTTCTTTTATGCCTTTCTTGAACTGCTTCATATCTGTCATCATGTCTACCGTGACTCCTTTGTCTCCTATGACGATACTCTGCGGCATGTGCACGAGATTTTTTAAATTCAATTGCGTTCAATTGAGTGTCTACCATTTCCAGTTTAGCTTCAGCTTCACGAACTCCTCGTATGTTCTTCCTTCGATCTTCATAAAGACTCTCACGTAAGTTAAGCAAAGTATCCAGATCGGTTTTCAATCTACCTATTTTTTCACCCAGTTCCGCTTTGCCGTCGAATATTTTGTTCATAGTTGATTTTAAAATCTCATATTCAGATGAAATCTGTCGATATTTGTCTTCTTTTTTATACATGATTTTCATGGCATGCAATTTGGTCGCAATTTGCTTAGATTTCAAAACCAACTTCCGTTCCTCATCCTTTGAAAGCTTTTTAGTTTGTATATCCCGTTCTATTTGATCAAGTGCTCGTGTTAGATGAGTAGTATTAAGCCTTTCTTTACGGAGCTTGGCACCGGCAGAGGCTGTTTTTTCATCAAGTGATTTCATTTGGTTCCTAGCATCTACAAGGATATTCTTAAGTTCAGTAAATTTCGAGAGATGTAAATCCTTTTGTTCGTTAATCTCTTTCAACTTTACGCGCAAGTCTTCTAGCAGAATCCTTCCTTCATCAATCTGCCTTTTTGTGTCCTCTATCTTTTTGTTTAGTCCTTCAATGATTTTTTCCCCACTTTTCTGTTCCTCCAAGAGTGTTTTTTTGAATTCCAACAAAGTCTTGAGATTGGAATCCTGATTCTGTATTGATGAATTGTCGTTTCGATTTTTTTCTGCAGAAGCAGAGGATGATTCTACCTTTGCTGCGCTGCCTATTCCATTACTATACATCTCGACCCACGTCGCTCGTCTGTTGTTGGATAACCAAAAATATATTTTTTCTGCTTAGCAACACATGCCCTAGGCTAATACTACATATTTATATCATATGATACCGTAGGTACCAAAGATAACTGATGGAGGATTTTGAAAAGGATTTTCCTGATTTTGATTGGAAGAATATACCTGCTTATAAACATCCCAAGGGGAAAGATTGTCCATGCCCTAAGCACGAGTTCATTCGGGAACAAGTAAATATCTCAAAAAACTTAACCAATAATAGTATTCAGGATTCAAAACAATCAATTAAGGCACAGATTACGTTGAAGCTATGCCCGGATCATTACAACGTTTACTTTAAGGAAGTAATTCCTTCTATGCCGTTAAAGTACAAACTGATGACTAAAGTCGCAATAAAACTAGGAGCGGTCGTCATTCAACAAATTTCCTATATGATGTCAGACCAGTGCTTCTATTGCAGATTTGGTTCAGGCGGCTTTGACAGAAAGACAGAGCTTCCACCAATCTAGATTTCGCAGCATTTCCACCAGTTAAATCATTGGAGCATATTTCTTACCATTAAAAATCGATCCGACGCAAAGCCCAGCGCTAGTATGTTACGTAATACCAACCAAAAAAATGGAATTGATTTCTTGGATTGGGCAATATATCCTTTAATAAATGACTCTTCAATTCTCAAATACGTATTTTGGTCTAGGTCTATTACACTGGCAAGGAAGGTTGCAATGTCCATACCCCTTGGGAAGGCAGAAGCATTCCTTTGGGTAAATCCCAGATCAGTCCTGATAACGGGTTCAGTGTCACCTATCAAATAATTTTGACATTTGTTGTCGATAAACGAATATCCGGCGTTATGCAATCTCCCTGTCAGCACTCCCGCCTGATAACTCAAATCAGTATGCCGACCATGTGAGAAGGCTCGATATAGATTCCCTCCTGCGATGTACTCCTCGACGATGATATTATCTGAAATAGATAATAAGTCCGGAGTCGGCACCCCTAAGTCTTTGAGAAGCGTTCTCATCTCAACCCCTTCGTTTTTACGAGAAATTTCGCCCAGCAAAGGTGGCGTAGAAGGATGTATCATAAGGATGGAAATTAAGCCATAGGCGAGTACCAAAAGATACTCATGGAAACCTTTACTCGATTTGTTCCTTTTGACAATGACCTTCTTACCATTTATAGTTTCAACTGAAATATTCCTTTGCCAATTAACAAAATGCAAGCTCTTACTATTTATGAGTAATTATTAGGTATATACATTGATAATAGATTAATAATTAGATAGCAGTAATCATGCCCCTTCATAAAGGAAATCTACGTGCTCTAAAATTTTTCACTGCTGAAAATGCTGATAGTTACGATCGGTTAGTCTATGCTGCCACATTTGGCCAGGACAAAGTATGGAAAAAGCAAATCGCATACAATTTGAAGAATTCTAAAATTATTCTTGACCTCGGATGCGGGACAGGCATTCTTTCGACCGCCATACAGAAAGTTAATAATTTTGGAGTTGTGTACGGTTTGGATCTGAATTTCAAATATTTACAGGTTGCGTTAGCCAAGAAAATTGATTTATCCCTACTCAACTCCAATGCGGAAGTACTGCCGTTTAAAGACGAAGTATTTGATTCAGTTGTTGCTTCGTATGTTCCGAAGTACACTCATATTAATAAAATGCTAAACGAGTGTCTGCGCGTCCTTAAGCAGAACGGGACTCTAGTCCTACATGATTTTACTTATCCGGCCGGGCTAATCCGCGTGATTTGGAAATCTTATTTTCTCCTTTTAAAGCTCGTTTCGAATATCATACCATCATGGAAGGACGTTTTTATGGAATTGGATTATCTTATTGAAGAAAGTAAGTGGCTTATTGAATGCATGAATATACTCAATGCAAAAAGTATGAGATTTGTCACATGTACCCATTATACACTCGGGACTGCCGCAATAGTAGTTGCTCAAAAGAAATGAGCAAGGACGACTCACGAATCAATGAATGGTTCGTGCCAAAATTTGGTCCAATAAAATTCCGTGTCTTGATCGGGCTATTATTCTTACCTTATACATCAATGAGCATATGCTTCACAGTACTTGGAGGTCTGTTATCTCCAGTTATTCATCTTGACAGATTATTTGCATTAGCAGTAATTTATTTCCTAGCTTTGGGATTAGGAGCACATGCAGCAGATGCGCTTGGATCCAAACGAATCAGACCGTGGGCAAATTATATTACTAAACGCGAACTAAAGCTGTTGTTGATATTAGGATTAGTCATTGCGTATACGATAGGACTCTACTACATTGTTAATTATGTACCGTTTCTTGCCCTGATCGCCATTTCGGAGGGATTTTTCTTATTTGCTTATAACTTCGAGTTATTTGGAGGCTTTTTCCATAATAATTTTTGGTTTGCTATTTCATGGGGGGCGATCCCACTTCTTGCTGGATTCGTCATGCAGACCGATTCAATTGCAATTTCGGCTATTATGCTTTCGTTTCTTACAGGTTGCGTCAGCTATATAGAAATCAGACTTTCACGCGAATACAAGGCATTAAAAAGAACCAAAGCGCTTATCACTAAGCAAAACAGGTTGGAAATTTCTCTCAAGGCGATCAGTTTAGGAACAATAGCTGTCACAATTGCATCTGTTATAGTCTCCTATATCTGTTCTGGACACATAAGTCTTTCAACGTGAGGTTTTTGAATCGATTCGACTCTCCTTAATCTCTTTGAGGACTTTGCTTACATGTATATACGAATCAGAGTAGACGGGAGTATAAGATTAGTTGATAGTATACATGCCCTAGAAGAGAAAATGGGCAAGAAAATGTCCTTACTATCAAAAATATTACTAGCTGATACCGGTGTGCTTGAAGACAAATTATATATTATCCTGAATTCGATCCCATCTATACAGGTTATTGAACAGACAGAATCGAATCAACTTATATTGCGCCGCGCCTACGTGATTGACTCAAAATCAAAAAGAAGACTTGTCTATGCATCGTCACAAGTCCACATAGACTGTTTGCCGTCGAGTATAATTGTTCGGGTTCGGAATAAAGAATCTGGCTTGGGCAGAATATTGATGGATTCGCAAATGGAGTTTCGCAAAGAAATAATTACTCTTGGATATGAAAGTGGTAACCAAAGATTATTTAGGTGCTACAATATTTATAATAAAAAACAGGCAGCAATTGAGGTTAAGGAAGTTATTTTAATAACCGACGAGGAGTTAAGGAGCATAGCAGTTTAGGTATGAGTGGACCGGGTGGGATTTGAACCCACGGCCTCAGCAATGCCAATGCCGTATCCTACCAGACTAGACGACCGGCCCCCGCCATATTCGTATGTTCAAATTTAGATATTAATACCTTTTACAAAGTAACAATATTATAATCATATCGACTCTTGAAAGCCATTGGTATAGGGTGTCTCCAGAGCAGTCTATAGGTGCAATTGTTGCGTATCGACCTTCTCGAGAAGATACAGAATCTCCAGAATTTCTTCTTCTCAAGAATAGAAGAGGATATTGGGGCTTCCCCCAAGGACATAAGGAAAGGGGTGAGACCGAGATACAAACACTGGTAAGAGAAGTCATTGAGGAGACCGGTATAACATCTTTAGACATTCAATCTTATATTGGTAAGATTAGATACACCTTCTTCAAGTCCGATGGAATGAAATCAGAAAAAGAGGTTACATTTTATTTCGCGACTAGTTCTACACAGCTCGTGAAAATTTCCATTGAGCATGAAAGCTACAGATGGGTCTCATATTCAGATGCACTCTGGATGCTTGATCACAGGCAGCTTAGGTCAATATTATTGAAAGGGCATAGAAAGGGTTTGTACTGAAGATGCTCGTTCAGCCTCCCACTTTCCCTACTCGTAACACTATCGTAATAAATTTATAGCAAACCATAAACGAATATCCGTGGGGGTACCGATTATTAAATGGCAGCTGGTAAAAGAATAGTTTTGACTGCGGATAGAAGCCTGATGACAAATTATAGGGGAAATTTCCTTTATGGATTCATTGCTTGTGGACCCTACGAATTAGTTCCTGAATTTGTTTTTGACAAGTTATTTTGTCCCAGTGTTGAGACGGATAAAAATACGGGAGAAGTTAAGGTAGCGCAATGCGGGCTTAGAAGAGTAGAGGGGGCATTATTGAAGGAATACCAAAGGGATGAGATCTTCATAGCTCACCCGGAGATGCTGGCCAAATCGGTGGGGCCAAACACCAAAGTCTTGGGTATAAACGTGATGGATCCACTGGGCATGGCCCCAGTTACCACTACTATGTCTCCTGAAAAGCTTTCTTATGTGGCGATGAAATTTAAGAAGATGTGTGCATCAATTATCCAACTGAAGAAGAAATATGACTTTAAAGTTGTAGTTGGCGGAAACGGCGCTTGGGAGCTCGCGCGGCCTGACCGTATGAAGATTCATGGCATAGATACTGTGGTAATTGGTGAGGCGGACGAACTGGCTTTGGATCTTTTCCATGATTTAGAAAGCGGGGATGCCCCTGAACTTTTGCATACCTTTGTCAGAAACATCGAAAACATCCCAATGATAACTGGTCCGACTATAAATTCACTAGTCGAGGCAATGCGGGGATGCGGTAGAGGTTGTGATTTTTGTGATGTAAATAAGAGATCAAAAAAAGACATACCTCTCGAGAGACTGCAACAAGAAGCCAAGTTAAATCTTGCTTATGGTTTTGATTCGATCTGGCTTCAGTCGGATGAGATGTTATTATACGGATGCGACAATAGGGACTTCATACCGAATGCAGACGCGATCTTGAACTTATGGAAAGGTCTCAAGTCAGTTGGAGCGAATTTTGTGGGAACTACTCACATGACACTATCCGCTGTGGCATCATCTCCTGATCTAATTAAAAAGTTATCAGAAGTTAATGACATGCAACATAGCGGCAGATGGCTTGCTACCAATTTGGGAGTTGAGACAGTGGCCCCAAGGATGGTGAAGAGGCATCTAGGCGTGAAAACCAAACCATATCAACCTGAAGAATGGGGTACTGTTGTTAGGGAGGGAACAAAAATTCTTAATGATAACCATTGGTTCCCCGCACTAACCCTGATAATTGGCTGGCCTGATGAAACCCCCGATGAGACTCAGTACACTATAGATCTTATCGAAGACTTCCGAGAGACCAACATGCGTGGCCTGCTTGCTCCTCTTCTATATCAGGACTTCTCAGAGAGAAATTCCATGCACTTTGGAAATTTGAACGAAGCCCAGTTTACTCTTTTCTGGAAATGTTGGCAGCATAACTTGTGGGTCATAAATGATATAATCCCTATCATAATTAGGAACAAAACATATGGTCCTATGATGAAGGTATTTATGGCTGCACTTATCAAAGCAGGAACATGGGCAATAATGAGATATCTTCGTGGATTGTGTAAAAGTCTTTTCCATGGGCAATATCCTGATGATATAGTGAGTAGATACGCAAGAAAGAGATCAGTTACAGCTGCTGTATCTCGCAATCCATAGGATGAGGTCGCGCTTTTCTACTGCTTTGATTCTAAAAATGCAATTGCTTGGTCGGCAACTGTAGCAGCCTTAGGTCTTAGAATGATGAAATAGTTCTTGTCCGCTCGTTCCAGGGAACTTACGGACTTAAACTTTTTGCTTGCTACATCGAATTCGATCATACCTGGCTCCAGAGATCCTCTCGTATATACCATCATCAAAAGATCGCCCGCCAATGGGCTAAGTGGAATAATCGAAAACACATAACCCTTGTAGGAACTGACTGGCATTATTTGCTTCATATAAGGTGCAACAGATACGAGATAAAGGAACACATCCTCTATGGTTGAGAATTCTTCAAATTCAAATTTCATACACGTTCTCTCTCTTATTTCTCTGATATAAGGCTTAAGGTAAGTTAACCGTACGATTCAAATTTCACTTCATAACTACCGTCCTTTCTTTTTTGGCGCTCAGTTACGAATCCTTTAGGTATTAAATAATCCAATGCGCCATCGACCGTTCCTTGCCAGCCACACACATAAAAGGAAGTATTCTCCGGTGTTATTTTTTCACCGACCAGTTCTTCAAGCGGTGATCGTTCAGTGCCAGGTTTGGGCCTAAGGAATGACTCAACCCTACCTTTCTGGCCGCTCCAGGTTCTATTAAACCACTCTTGTGGTCTACTGATGCTTGCCCTATATCGGAAGTTCCAGACGTTCGGTCCTAGATCGAGGCTTTCACTTTCCAACTCAGATAGAAGCTCACGATAGCTTAACTCGTCGACATAACTAGCACCATGTAGAACTATTATTTCCCGTTTGCTGCGCATTGCTTTGAGATGAAGCGAATAGGAGATAAAAGGTGCTAGTCCAGTTCCTCCTCCAATGAGTACCATCCTCCTGTTATCATCCGTTCCATCATGCTTCTTATGATTTATAGTAAATATACCAGTGGGTTTAACCCATAAAACATCGTCGCCTTCAGTAATATTAAATAGCTCGGTTGTTAAGCGACCTGGAAGTGGCTTTCTAACCCATCTGATTATCAATTCAAAATACTTTTTCTGTTCGGGAGGAGACGCGATAGAATATGCCCTTCTGATTATTTTTCCTTCTTTTGGAATATGAAGACCTATAGTTACAAACTGGCCTGCCTTAAAATCTGGAACAGGGCCATCAGAAGGATTAATTCTAAAGATTGTCAGGTCTTCCTTAAGAACCCGGATATACGAAATTATTCCTCTATTGTCAACTACCATATATGTCTTTTCAAGACTAGTTATGCTAAATAAATATTGTTGTTTTGAGATTCCGTCATTAATATGGATTATCTTAACATTGAATTCTGGACTGTCAACTATTAAAATTTCGGTTCAAATCAGTTACAGGTCCTTACAAAATAAATTACTCGATAGACGGCAAAGTTATGCGTAAAAGTTCTGATAGGAATGTGCCTTCAAAATTCGAACTAATAAAGATCTAAGGTCTGAGATATTATGATAGCCCACAGAGTATAGCTCCTTGATACAAACGCAATTTTACCATCAATCGAGGTGAGTGATATTCTGTTAACGATCCGATTCACGAATCGATCCACCTTATGAATGCTCGAAAGTTTCATTCATAATGATAAACTGCTTTTGCTAAAACGGGGTTTATTTCAGAAATTCTTATCCTTTCTTGCTCCATAGTATCTCTATTTCTGATAGTTACGGTCTCATCGACCATAGAGGTTTTATCTATTGTTATCGCGAATGGTACTCCAATTTCTTCTAATCGTCTATACCTCCTACCAATAGATCCGGATTCATCTATAAAGGCATCAAATTCCTTTCGTATCGCGGCATAAATGTTGCGAGCTTTATCTCCTATACCATCCTTGGTCATTAGAGGTAACACGCCTACGGTTATTGGTGCCAAGTATGGTTTTAGTCTTAAAACCACTCTATCATCATGCTCATAGTCTTCATGATAGGAATGTTCCAAGATAGCATATAGACTTCTATCAATTCCCATCGAGAGTTCAAAAATATGGGGTAATATCTTTGACTGGCTTGATGGATCAATGACTTCGAGGTTTTCTTTACTTGTTGCCCCGTGACCTCTGAGATCATAGTCAGATCTATAATTGCAAGCAACAAGTTCTAGCCAGCCTAGACTGGTTTCTACTTCAAAGTCAAATGCGATAGTGGCATAAAATGCCTTCTCAGTATCGGAGAGCTTTCGGAAACGAGTTCTCCTCATGTCTATTCCAGTCTTGGAATAAAATTGACTAAGTATTGCAAGGTAATATGCGATAAGTGTATTAGGTAAAATGCCTTTATCAACTGCTTCCTGAGCTGTTACTTCTTGGGATGATCCTCCGTCGAAAATATTTAAAGTAGTAGCTTTGACTTCGTCATACTGTGGTACCTCGTTTAGTCTTTCGGGATTGCAGAACACTTCAATCTCGGCCTGATAGAATTCCCGTAGTCTCAGTAGACTTTGTCGCGGGGCGATTTCATTCCTAAAACTCTTGCCTATCTGGGCAACAGCAATAGGCAATCTCCCGCGCATGACTTTAAAAATTCGTGGGAAGTCTACAAATATTGATTGACAGGTTTCAGGCCTAAGATAGGCTTCGTCAGCCGACGGACCAACTTCAACTTTGAACATCATATTAAATCTATTAGTAGGTCCTAATTCGCCCTTGCACCTTGGACAATTAACCGAATGCTTTCTAATGATAGTATCAATTTCATCATTAGAAGCTCTTTCCGGAATATAGTTACCAGTTTGTTCGGAAACAAATCTATCGGCCCTAAACGTGGAATTGCATTTTGTACATTTTACAACGGGATCAGTGAAGTTTCCCAAGTGTCCAGAGGCAATAAAGACTTTTTTACTCATGATCTGTGACCCATCTATCTCCCACATCCCATCCCTCCTAACGAGTTCTCTTCGCCAGAGATCAATGAATTTATTCTTCATCCTCAAACCTATTGGTCCGTAGTCCCAAAAGCCTGCAAGAGCATCTGAATAAATTTCACAACTTGGGAAGTAAAAGCCCCGCTCCAATGCGAGCTTCATAATCTGGTCGTATTCGCTCATGATGTCATCAACCTCATAATAGGGGTTTTAAGTCTATTCCTTCTTGTTTTTCAAATTCTCATTTATACCTGCAACGACGGCATATATTAAACCAAGACTAATCAAGCTCGTTAAATGATGAATCGTATATAACCTCATTAATGCATGTAGAAATTCAGTTTAGCTCGATGCCTTCTTCCAACCTTCTTTACCCCATTGATAGAAGTAATCCGTGAACCAAATTAAGATATTACATCTCGAGCAAATGCTTCACATAGTGATAATTTTCGATATTTCCTCGTCTTCCGTCTATGGGCGTTTCCATTATTATGGGGAGTTTCCTTATTGCGTTATGTAAAAGTATAGCACGAAAACCCTCCTTTCCGATCTTACCCAGGCCGACGTGCTCGTGGCGATCGAGTCCAGATCCAATATCATTATTTGAGTCATTAAGATGAATAAGATTTAGATATTTCAAGCCAACTTTGTCATCAAAATCTTCTATCGTTTTGTCTACCTCGGCTTTATTCCTTAAATCATAACCAGCCGCGAAGGAGTGACAAGTGTCAAAGCAAACTCCGAATCTTTGTTTGGCATCAAGCATTTCTATTATGTGTCCGAGTTCATTAAAAGTTGCACCTACAGAATTTGACCGTCCAGCACTGTTCTCAAGTAAAATTTTCACATTTTTTACGTTCTTATTCGACTTAGTGGTTGATTTTGATTTTTCGATGCTATTGTTACAAGCCTTAACTAGCTGACTGATCCCATTAGCAGAACCCTTTCCGAGGTGGCTTCCGAGATGGATAATCAAGTACGGTACCTGTAATATGGCGCATCGAACTAGTTCTGAGCAAAGAGTCTCTACTGATTTTTCGTATCCTGCCCCGTCTGGAGCAGATAAGTTCGGAAGATATGGCATGTGAACAGCTACTGAATCTGGATTTATATTGCTCTCATGTAGCCGCTTGCGAAAGCTTCTCACGTCGTCTGGACCTAGCTCTTTAGAGCTCCAACCCCTAGGGTTGCGAGTAAATATTTGAAAAGCTGTACATCCTATCTTTTTTGCATTATCTACGGAATTTGCAATTCCTCCCGCAATGGATACATGAAATCCGAGGTCTCCTGCCAAAATAATCAATGTTAAATCAGCATCCAATTTAATATATTCTAGGGATGCCCTTTTTATTTCGGTTAGACATAATATTATAAACACTATTGCCATGAAACTAGGAACTGCAGATTTCGCGAAATACCCCTTTCTTAATGAAGCTTCAAAATTTCTGGCTGAAAGTCACCTCGATGTTGATGAATTTAACAGACCGGAAATGGAGTACATCATTGATAGGGCTGCAGTTAGGGTGGAGGTTGAAATGCAAGGGAAGATTTATAAAAATCTTGAAAGGCACGAAGTGGAAGTTTTAACGTTTTTGAGCGCGCTTATACTAGTTAAATTAACTAAGGTAGAACAGATCTTCAAAAAACATTCCTTATTTGAAGCTATGAGAGCGGAGGCTTTTCTAATTCAGGACTTGCGTTCAGAGAGAGACGAGAGAAAGAAGCAGTTGCTCTTATTTGAAATTTTTAAGGAACTGTTTAAAGTCGAAGTGGACATTGATCCAGAAAACGCTCAAGTATTCAGAATGAAAGTAACGGATTACCTGGTAAGGTCTTCTCACTTTCACGAAGAGGGATGGAAAGTAGTAAATAAGACCGTGCATGGCGGATACGTTTACCTTGATGCGGAGGAAATCGTGAGGCTAGTAAGAAATGAACTTAGCAATTTTATATATGAAAAAATTAGAGCAATGTCATTATCAAATGTTCCACAACCAATGGTACAGAAGGCAAACGATCTGGCGCTCAAGTTTAGACCGACTTTTGAATACAAACTACCTAGAATTTCAGATTATCCGCCCTGTATAAAGCATGCTCTTGATCTAATGTCTAAGGGCGAGAATCTGCCCCATACCGCAAGACTCATGGTGGCCACATACATGCTATCGGTGGGCAAGAGTATTGATTCTATCGTGACTCTATTTCATCCTGCACCTGATTTCAATGAGAAAATAACTCGATACCAAATTGAGCATTTGGCAGGACTTAAGGGAGGCCAAACTCGATATAACGTTCCGTCTTGTAGTAAGTTAAATAGTGAAGATCTGTGCTTTCGTACTTTAGATTGCGGGGAAATAACAAATCCATTGAAATTTAGGCGTAGAGCAGAATAATAGTAACGAAATCGATATGAGTAACCTATGGAATTCAACAAGCGACTTATCGTTTGTTCGAAATGCATTTAGAGAATATTATTTTAAACATAATGATTTAGTTGAAACACCTTCCAGAATTAATGAAAGAGAATTTGGACTCATGACGTTTCAAACAGGTATGACGAGACACCTATCATTCAATAATATCAGGGAAGTTTATGCAACATTAATTAGAAACACCCCATCCGATTTTTATTGCTCAAATGCATATTACAATTTCCCTACTAATTCGATGCAAGACAAAGGATGGAAGGGTGCCGACCTTATTTTTGATATAGATGCAAAAGACCTCGGACTATCATGCGAGGTTACCCATCGTTATCATTTGTGTGCTAATTGCGGTGAAATGAAAGATAGCACAGATGGACCATGCCCTCGCTGCAAGAACTTGACTGTTCGAGTCGAATCGATTCCTTGTAGCAATTGTTTCATCAGCCTAAGGAACGAGGTAAAAAAACTGATTACTATTCTGACTGACGAATTTGGATTAGGAAACGAGAATATTTCTGTGTACTTTTCTGGAAACAGCGGATTTCATCTGTACATCTATGATGCTTGCTTTCATCATCTTGACTCTCGTGCCAGATCTGATCTAGTAGGTTACATACTTGGGAATGGAATTGGACCAGAGGTGATCGGTGTGCGAAAGGGGGCAAACAACAAAGTCAGCATCAAATTTTCTAAAATAGGGTTCAGGTACGGTTGGAGCATGCGATTAGCAAGAAAACTTCGAATAGATCAATCATCATTGTCAAAGCTGACAAACCTCATTAATAAGTTAGGCGGATACGAAGAATTTGGCAAGTACATTAGAGAGTACGCAAAGGAGATCGGAATAAAAATAGATCCTCAGGTCACTATCGATATACATAGAATATTCAGACATGGCGGAACTTTGAATAGCAAGAGTGGTTTATCCAAACTTCGTTGTGTGGATCTCAATAAATTCGACCCATTAAACGATGCTTGTTTATTAAGCGATACTGAGGTACAGGTTTATGTAAAACCTTCGAATCTCAAATTCAAGCTTGGAGGGCATACATTTACTGCAAGTCATAGGAAAGAGAAGCTTCCGACCTACGCTGCCGTATATCTAATCTGTAAAGGATTGGCGACCACAATCTGATTTCCTACGGATTTGATCCTATGAAGTCATCATCCATATCTATGGAAATACGGTAGATGTATAATCGAAAAACTGCCTTCAGTTATTCGACAACACTAGTGTGAGGGAACTTTTTTAAGTTTCACGAAATCCAGTGTGACTATGCGAATCCGCTGTGGATCGGCTTTAAATTTATCCAAATAGAAACTGGCATAACCAATTGGTGGGCCATCTTTCTTGGTGAGCAAACTAAAGCCCAGGTTAAAAAACGCGTCAATCAGCCAATTGACCTGTGTTGAATAGGTAACATCTGATACTGGTTCTAATAAATCATTAATAATTTCCGTTACTACCTTAAGGACTCCAGAGTCCTTTAGTTTTGAATGTATTATTTGTCCGTAAAATGGACCCCACTTTTCATGATTAATAGGATCAATATAGTCTGGATCCGGCAACACCATAACCGCTAAATCTATGCATTGATCACAAAATAGAACCAGGATCTGTTCAAACATTGAGTTTATTATCATGACGTTTTGTGACTTCACGCGCATCCGAGCCTGTTGGGCTAAAATTTTATCTTTTTCGATACCCACATAAGATACAGTTCGATCTCCAGAGTATTCTTCAACTAATCTTTGCAAAACTTGCCCGTCTCCCATACCCAGTTCCACAATAACTTTTTCAGCAAGTTGAATCTTGCGTAAATTCTGCTTCATGAATTCGCTATAGTATAACAGCTGGTGAATTAGAAGTTAAGGTTTAAGTAATTCAGATTCCAAAAGCTGTTGTATTAGCTGTACAACCTCTTGTTCAACTTGCTGTCTGGGCATGCCTAATTTCGAAGCGAATTGATCTGTGAGCTGATTGACGGTTTTTGTTCCGTCGCACGAGTTCCAGAATTCTACAATAGCCTGATTTACCATAAACCCCTGATTTTTGTCATTTAATAAGATCAGAGATCCATCTTTCTCTGACGTAGAACTTCCTATTTTGGCAGGCATATAGGTCTCATAATCAACCTGAAATCGCAATTTTGGCTTGCCAAATCCCATCTTTTCTCGCACATTCGGATCCATTTTGTTTATATCCCATGGGGGATCCCACACTATTTCTACGTCTACGTTTTGAACTCCACTAACTTTACCAACATATCTCTTTACATCACCTACTAAGGTATCATGTAAAGGGCAGCCCCTAGTGGTCATCGTCATTTTAATATCTACGGTATTCTCGGGCTTAACCTTAACGTCATAAATAAGACCAAGGTCCACCACATTCACCGGAATTTCTGGATCCATACATTTCCTTAGGGCTGCATAGATTTGACCCTCCGAAACCATCTGAGACGACATCCCTAGGGTACCTGACCATACATACGATAAATACTTATTGTTAGTCCTTTAATTTTGAGCGATGGCTAGTCTAGTCTACAAATCGTACTTTCAGAGAATTATAAAACAACTAATGTAGTCGACTATATATTATGAATACTAACCTCTAACCACATGCAAATAAGGCTCAAATAAACAAATCTATGGAAATCGCTAGGAGAACATTGAGGAATCTGGTTAATTACCCTGATATTCATGTCATTTTTATGTATTTCTATGCTCATGGAGCGCATAAACTATTTGTTTGTTATTCTTACAAATTCTCATCCGTAAATACTATACGATCGAACATATAGATTTGTATAGTCCTCTGCGTGGGTATCCCAATCTAAATCCCCTTATTATCATACAGCATAATCCATATTATATCTTTCATTCTAATTTTGACGCCAGTTCGTAATTAAGAATATAAAATCTCAGCCTAAAGCTTTTGAACCTTGTAAAATGTAACATATCGTCTTTGGATAATGACAGTATAAATACAATCCCTAGTATATCATGAGATCATTGGTAACTTGAATATATTACGAATAGATTCACTTAGGGGCTGCTTTAGTAGTCCTTTTTCAGTTACAATAGTTGAAATCAAATGTGGAGGAGTCACATCAAATGCGGGATTAAATATGCGTATGCCTTTTGGAGCTATTCTTCTACCCACCATAGTAGTTACCTCTTTTGAATCTCTTTCCTCTATTACTACATCTTCAGCTCGACTTTTGAGATCAAATGTTGAAAGTGGGGCAGCCACATAAAAAGGGATTTTATGCACTCTCGCCAGGGTCGCGATCTGATATGTGCCTACTTTATTGAACACATGGCCAGTCCTTAGTATTCTATCAGCCCCTACTATAATCCGTTTTATTATACCTTTTGCCATCAAGACACCGACGCCGGTATCAGGTACCAGGGTCACATCTATACCATCATGTTGAAGTTCAAAAGCCGTTAATCGAGAACCCTGTAAAACTGGTCTTGTCTCTGTGGCGATCACGTTTATACTCTTACCGGACTCTCTGACAGCCCTGATGACGCCTAAAGCCGTACCAAACCCTACAGTTGCTAATGATCCGGCGTTACAGTGTGTCATGACTGTCTCACCATTTTTAAATAACCCTGAACCTATTTTTCCCATTTTTCGATTTATCCAAATATCCTCCTCTGCCATTTTATTGACCTCCCTAACGACAGTATCCTGAATTTCCTTGACTCTTTTCCCTTTTCTTGCGACTTTCATAATTCTCTCCAAGGCCCAAAACAAATTAACGGCTGTAGGACGGGTAGACAGTAAAATGTCGTAGGCGTGTTGTAAATCAACAATTAGCTCGTTTTTGTTAGCCGAACTGCTCTTTATGCATGCTAGTGCAAGTCCCATAGCACCAGCTACTCCTATCGCGGGAGCACCTCTTATTCTCAACTTTTTTATAGCATCGGCTACTTCAGTGTAATTTCGAAGCTTACGATATACAAGTTTGTTAGGAAGCCTTGTTTGGTCTATCATAATCACCGAATTGTCCTGCCAGGCTAGCGTTACTAGACCATCGTAGTCTTGGTTACTCTTTGATTTCAATAGCGGATCTGTTCTCTCCTAGAGATATATTAAATTCATTACTGTTAAGAATCTACCTTGTCCGCTATCGTTATTTTATCAAATTTTTATATATCGACCTTTTCAATATGGACAATCCAAGAATTGCTTTACAAACCCATACCTAATAATTCATACAGAACTTTTTTATTATTTTTGAAGTTATCAGATAATACTCGTCTTCCGTCATAGACTACTGCGTTCCTTATAACGTCGGGATTTAGACTTCGATATTCGTTGTGGTTGGCAACAACTATTACTAGATCGGCACCTGCCATTGCTTTCTTGATATCGGAATAGAGAACAACATTTTCTTCTTTTTCTAGTATAGGATCCCGCTGCACGAGTGGATCATGGATCCTTATTTCTGAAACATCATACTTCTTCAGTTCGTTAATAACGGAATATGTTGGAGAGAGTCGTGTATCAGAAACATTTCCTCGAAATGCTAGACCCAGAAGTGTTATAATTAAGGGATGCTCTCCGAGTTTCCTGTGCCTTCCTAACAGCGCCATTGCACGTTCCACAGCATACCTAGGCATGTCATCATTAATTGATCGCGCCGACCTAATTAAATCTCCTTTTGCATTAACTTTCTTTGCAGCTTCCAAAACAAACTGCGGATAAACCGGTATGCAAGCACCACCCACTCCTATTCCTGGGTCATGGATGTGGCAAAATGGTTGTGAATTAGCAGCAGTTTGAACCTCCCAGAAATCAATCCCTAGCCTGTCGCAAATTTTGGCAAGTTCATTGGCCAGAGCAATGTTGGCATCTCGATAAACACCCTCAAAAAGCTTCTCTGCTTCAGCGGTCCTAATGTTTGTCATGGCTCTAACGCCTCTCTTAAAGACTATAGAATAAAGCTTTATTCCTATTTGTAAACTCAGCTTGCCGGCTCCAGCAACGATAGCGGGGTAATTCTGCTCTATATCTTCAATAGCCCGACCAACATAGATCCTCTCTGGATTGTAGATCACATAAAAGTCTTTTTCGACTCTTAATGAATGATTGTTTTTCTGCTCCAAGATGGGTACCAAGACTTCTTCGGTAGTTCCAGGTGGAACGCTTGGATTTAGTGCTATTACATCACCCTTCCGCAAATGTAGGGCTAATGCTTTGGCTACTTCCTCTACCGCAGTTAAATCGGCCTTTTGGTCTTTGGATAGGACTGGTACACAAATTATTTTGAAGGCACAATGTTGTTGTATTTGTGACTCCTTTTCAAATGCCTTAAACCTTTTTTCTCTAATACCCTCGCTAAATGCTTCATTAACACCAGGTTCAGGAATGTGTGTTATCCCGTTTGATGCATTCTTGACTATGCTCTGCGATTTGTCCAGACCAATAACATGGGCACCGGCTCTAAGCCACACCGAGGCAATACTCGACCCCACATGACCTAATCCATAGACAGCTATCTTAAGCTCACCAGACTTCATTCTTTTACGAATTTCGGTCGAAGATTCACTTAGGAATACTGATGATACGTCCTCAAGGTTGACCTCGGTCATTCAAATCCTTAAAGCTTAATTGTTATAATAAGATTGTTTTAGATACAATTTCGATGTATAACAGAGTATCGATGCGCATTCTCTGCTCGCTATATGAGAGATATCGAGCGCGGGCATTAGCCAGTAAGCTGTTGAGTAATTCTCAAATCCTACCGTTATCTTTGTATTTCAGATTGACCACCGTATCGGATCGAAGGATTTCTTGACTATTAATGAACTTTTTGAAAGCTGCTTTATCCTCAGTTAATACGCCTGTCAGTCTTGGCCTACTACCATTAGCCGAAATACAGTAATCTTATTACAGATAATTCAGGATAACCTACCACTAGCCAAGCTTAAAAATGTGCAGATAATTTTGGTAGTCAACTTATACTACGTTATTTACTATAATAAAGTTTAATTTTGCTTTTATCCATGCTTCCATTTACAATATTATCATAAATGAGAAAGAGAACAGACAAGGAAATCAGGACAGAAATTTTAGCTGCTGCAAGTGCCGGTGCGACTAAAACCGAAATCATGTTCAGAGCCTTCCTTACTCATAACCAATTCTACAGTTATCTCGCCAGTCTGATGGCTTCTGATTTGATTAGATATCAAAAGGTTCAAGGTCTTTACCGAACCTCAGAAATTGGTTTAGAATATCTTGGCACACAAGCGAGTTACCCAGCAAATAAAAGTTCGTCTAGCAAAGTTCTTGTAATAGGTTTGGGTCAACTTGGTTTACCCGTAGCAAAGTACATCAAGGATCGAGGAGGATTTGATACGTATGGTTATGATATAAGTACAAAGGCAATGGATCGTGCACAGAAAATAGCAGGAATAAAAAGGATTGGAGATAATAATAATAATAATAGCAGCACTGGAAATAATGGTAATAGTGCTAGTGTTAGTGTAAGTAGTAGTAGCAATAATGTTAATACTAATAATAATAATTATGATGGTAATACTTCCATTGCATATGATTTTAGTCAGT
>Ga0207693_10000382_pt1 | contig 40694 bp, 48 predicted proteins | sample LARL81metaG_FD_184347 | JGI IMG/M metagenome (GOLD analysis project Ga0207693, IMG submission 184347) | Corn, switchgrass and miscanthus rhizosphere microbial communities from Kellogg Biological Station, Michigan, USA - LAR L8-1 metaG... | ecosystem: Host-associated > Plants > Roots >... | reverse complement strand
GGAGGACGACTCCAAGGATAACTGCTGCCAACGATGAGTCCGGTCCCAGAACGAGAATGCGACTGGGCCCGAAAAGCGCATAAGCCAGCAACGGCACAATAGTTGCGTAGAGACCGTAGATGCCCGGCAAGCCCGATGCCACGGCATAGGCGATGCCAACCGGCACCAACATCGTTGCCAAAACCAGTCCGGCCACAATGTCATTAGGCAGCCACTTCGCTTGATACTGGCGCAGAGTAGCGAACCCCGGTAGCCATCGCATCCATGCCATTTCGTATAGCCACTCAGGAGGTTCGAGCAGAACTACCGATCGATTCGAGAAACAGCGCCCGCAGCACGGATGCGACGCCAACCGTGTAAAGCGACGCGACAGCAACGGTCCACACCCTTGAAAGGAAAAGAGTGCCGCTATCTTGTGGCAGAGGGGATAGGCCGAGCCCTAACACCACCAAAAAAGTAGCTATTCCGACTGTGTAAATGGGAGCCATGTCACCACCCTCAGCAACTTTTGTGCCGAACAGGAGCGCGAAAAGAAACACCACGAGAAAAAGAAAGGCGGGGGCGGGAAGCAAAGAAATTAGCAGGTAAGCAACAGTTGCAGCAAAACCGCCGACGATGTTTCCCATGAACAAACCCAAGGCCGCTCCTTTGCCTGCGATTGCCGACTGCTGCAGAATGGTGATCGCCGTAGTCATGATAACGATAATGCTTGTTGGGGTTCCCGACCCCATAAAATAAACGAAAAGGCTCATCAGCACCGCGGTGTTCGCCAGCGCAGCGCGAACGGGAGTGCTTTCCTCAATAGCATTTGGCTGAGCTTGCTCGGAAACTGGATGAGCAGGAAACAGTGCATGAACCAGGAACGTCAGCAGCGCAGCGATGATGCTCCCGACGATCAAATCGTGCACAAGGGCGTATGCTAGCTCAAGCGAGCTGAGGGCCATCAATGGCACAAATGAAGAGGTTATCAGCAGGATGCCCGCCGCGGCTTTACCGCGTGCAAGAGCCAAAAACTCAAGGAAAATGATAAGCGCAAAAACAAGAGCAAAATTAAAGGCCCTGTCGATAAAAATTAGCGCGATCAGGAGGCTGAACATACAGCCAACGGCCATTAATGCCACAAACCCGAAGGCACGTTTCAAATCGAGAGACCGACGGGCCGATAAAAGCTGGACAGCTAGCAGAGAGGGCAGGAACGGAAAGTCCCAACCTAACAAATGTCCGAGTGTGAAGCCGATCGACGCAGCCAGCGAAATTCTGAATGCGAAGCTATGCTGCTCAGCGCTTTTTCCTTCCGTCAACGAGTTGTGACTAACTGACATAAGTGAGGATGGCGATCAGCCGGATCCAGAAGGCGCCGATCGCATTCAAGATCGGGTTGCTCGTTGCGTAAACGATAACATTAGCCTGAGAACCCAGTCGCATTCCCGGCAAATAGTCTTTTTCATCGAGATTGATCCTCACTGGAAAACTTTGCGGGGTGCGCGTCAGCCCCGTGGGGGCGTTGACCTTGGGAAGACCCGTCGAGGGGTCAATCGCACCTTGTGAAACGCCCCACCCTAGGCTTTCCACTTTACCTCCAAAGACTCGTCCCGGAAAAACGTCGAGCACAATTTCTGCCGGTAGCTCAGGCTTGATAGTTTCCAGGCTATTCTCTCGAAAATTCGCACTAAACCAGACATCGCGAGCGTCAATGAATGTGAGAGCTGACTGGCCGACGCCAATGAATTGACCGAGTGTTAGTTGGAGGTTGGTGACCACGCCGTCAGACGGCGCAATGATCGTCGTGCGAACTATATCGAGCTTGGCTTTTTCGGCGGCAGCGAGGGCTTCACGCAATTCTGGATTCTCGGACCCTTGCGGCCCGAGCTGCTCCTTTGCTTTTGCGAGCTCAGCCTCCGCCTCTCTGACGGTCGCTTCGGCTGCCTCAATTTCAGCTTTCGCCCGATCTTCGCGCGCCTTGGCGTAGACACCCTTTTCTACTAACTGCAGAACCCTGCTGGCCTGCTCCACGGTGTTGTCGCGCTTGGCACGTGCCTCGGTGAGGCGTTCCTGCGCCGAGGCGACCCCCGCAGTATTGGCTCCTATTGTTTGACCTACCCCTGCAATCTTGGCTTCGGCCTGCTCAAGCGCGATCTTGAAAGGCTCAGGATCAATGCGGAAGAGCAACTCGCCGGCTTTGACTTTCTGATTATCGCTTACACCGACTTCCAGAACGCGGCCCGCGACTTCCGGAGCAACTCGCAGGACATAAGCCTGCACAACGGCTTGTGAGGTGTAAGGCGTGGTCCGGTCAGCGATGATCGAATAAACGAACACAACGAAAATAATCGCGAGGACGATTAGCGTCCAACGTCGAACAGGGTCGCGTGTTCTTTCGATCTTTTCAGCCATCGACAGAGTCAATTCTCCTTTCTGGCTCCGTGTCCGTAGTAACGCCAATTCGGCGACGAGGAGGCGAAACAGCTAGCCCGACATCAAATGTGCTTCTTGAGTGGACCCCCGTCACTTTCGCACCTACAGTCTTAAATCTCACTTTAATGCGGAGCTGCGGGGGTGATGATACCAAGCGAACTTAGTCCGCTAACCGCCAACTGAACTGCTACTGCAGTCAGCAGGATCCCGAACACAACCTCAGAAATAACCAGGGTGGTGGGGTTTAGGCGTTTTGACAACTTGTCTATGTTGGCGAAAATCAAATAGTCGAATGCACCTACCAACAGCACCAGCCCGATCACCAGCACCACACTCGCCACCGAGACAACCTCATCTGATGCGATGATCAAAATCGTGATACCCACAGGATTGAGAAGATACGGTACCGCCAAGGGGTAGACGGCGATCTGCCGTGGATCCTGCTTAACCGGAAAATCCTCCACCTCTTTCTTTCCGTGTCCAACGACCATCTCGATTGCCAGGATCGTAAGAATGACCCCGCCAGCCACCGCGACAGCACCTCCCGAGATATGCAGGAGCTGCATCAGTAGAGCGCCAAACGCAAAAAGGATGAGCGCGGTGATCACTGCTATCGCAACCATTCGTCGGCCTATGGCCTTCTGTGTCTCCGCATCGAAGTGCTTGGTCTTTTCGAGGAATGGCACAAGCGCAATTTTCGGGCCCATGCCGATGAGCAGAAGCAGAAGCAGCTTCGCGACCAGCGCGACATTGATTACCGAAAAATCCATTAAGCACCTGCTCGCTTAGTGAGTTGCTCTCGCGTTGTTACTCACCGCCACGGTCACCTAACGACCCTACCCAATCGCTTGTTTAGAGGCTGACATCGGTTTGGCAGAGTAGTCGCGAAATACGACCGGTCGATCCTTGAGCGGCGGAGCCAAACAGGGTCAAGTCCTAAGACGCCTTTCTCTGCCACGCCAAGCTAGTTACGCGATGCAAACACCGACTCAACCGCCTGCATCAGAGGCACGTCTGGATTCTGAATGCAGTAGTCCTGGATTTTCTTTGTATCGGTATCGAGCTGCTGTACATCGACCATCGTGTCACCACGGGCACCATGATGGTAGCCGTTGAGCCATATCCCGATAAGTTTGGGGTTGGCGATTTTATAGGTGGCGAACTGCTCGCAGGTCATTTTAGTGACGTCTAAGGCAACCTGCGCTTGAGCGCCTGGGTACGGACTCGTGACGAGAGCGACCGCCAATGCGACACTTATAGATGTGGGACTTGTCATGGCCGGGCCTCCCTGACGCCAACTTTCGCTTTCACTCGGGGTCAAGTCAATGGTCCAGGGCTGTGCAGAGAACCTAGTGCGCGTGTGCCACGGCAGCGCCGACTGCTCCAGGGCCAGTCCCGGCGCCCGTGCCATCAAAAGGCCGCCATTGGAGCAAGAGGTCCTGCGGTTAAAAACTCGCATAAACCGCACGGGGGGAGCCTATGGGGTGCGTGAGGCACAACCCATTGTGTGCGTCCCTGCTGATCAGCTCTTTGCTCTTCGGCTGCGCCTCGCTGCCTCGCGATCCGGTGCCCCCCGCGTACGCCGACAAGGTGACCCTTCTTGACGGAACGCAAGTCCGCTATTGGGGCGATCGCTCTCCATCCAACATAAATGCACTGGCCGCGGAGAAGTGGGCCCAGGTTAGGGCTGCGAGACCATATCTACTCAAGCAGGGCACAAGACCACAGATCAGCTTTCTTGCGATTTCCGGCGGCGGTTCGGACGGGGCATTCGGGGCAGGCCTTTTGGTTGGCTGGACCGCGCGCGGCAACCGACCCGAGTTCGACATCGTAACGGGCATCAGCACTGGTGCGCTGACTGCGCCATTCGCCTTTCTCGGACCTCGCTATGATCCGGCGTTGAAGCAGGTCTACACAACCTATTCGACCGATCAATTGGTGAAGAAGCAGCCCATAAGAGGGCTGCTCGGCGGTGAGGGCCTCGCCAGCAACGCGCCGCTTGCGCAAGTCATCGCCAGCTACGTCGATGCTGATTTTTTGCAACAGGTCGCGCATGAACATGCGCGCGGCCGCCGCCTCCTGATCGGAACGACGAATCTTGATGCACAGCGCCCGGTGATCTGGGACATGGGCAAGATTGCCTCGAGTGGTGATCCTCGTGCCCTTGAGCTCTTTCGCAATGTGCTGCTCGCCTCGGCCGCAATCCCCGGCGTATTCCCGCCTGTTTATATCGATGTACAGGCGGAGGGTCAGATCAGGGAGGAAATGCACGTCGATGGCGGTACAACCAATCAAGTGTTCCTGCTGCCAACGCAGATCAGGTCCGGCGCTATGGATGCCAAGCTTGGCATTAATCCGGTCCGTCACCTTTACATCATTCGCAATGGGCGTGTGGCTCCCGAGTTCAAAGCGGTGAAGGCCAGCACCCTAGCCATCGCCGGACGATCGATTTCGACGCTGATCAAAACGCAAGGCATTGGCGACCTCTACCAAATGTATGAGTTCGCGCGGCAGAACGGTATCGATTACAACGTTGCCTACATCCCAGGTGATTTCCCCGATACGAGCACGGAAGCATTCGATCCCAGATACATGTCTAACTTATTCGACCTGGGTTACAAACTCGGGAAGAGCGGTACAGAATGGAAGAGGACGCCGCCGCGCCTGAGCAGTCCCCTATGACGATCAGCTCGCCTTCAGTTTGGAAGGCAATCGCTGTTGTTCTGGCGGTAATTCTGGCTGCGGTGATTATCTGCCTAGCGGTTCTTGCATCAGACCTGATGAAGTTGGGATTATCTTTTTTATGAGTTCAACACTCACTACCTTTCCGCCCACCGCATCCGACGCACCGCTCCCGCATAACGGGATTTCTAAGTTAGCGAAGCCGACTTAATTATGGGTCGAAACTTGCTCCAGCAGAAACTCGTGCCAAATTATTGTTCGATATTGCCCACTCTTCATTGTGGGAATGACGTGTGAATTTTCAGCGCGCCAGTTGTCGTGCTGCCCTTGGAGCCTTACCCGTCCAACGCTTGAACGCATGCGTGAATGCGCTGACGTTCTGATAACCTAGCAGCCAAGCGATCTCTGAAATTGACAGTGACTCATCCGTGAGGTGGCGTTTGGCAAGATCTGACTTGAGCCGCTGCACAACGCTCGCAAACGTCAATTGCTCTGTAGCAAGGCGGCGCGCCAGTGTTCGCCGACTTACGCCTAGTTTTCGGGCGACGGTGCCCGCTCGTGCCTTGCCATGCGGCAAAAGAACAGTAACGGCGTTCTCTACATTCAATCCAAACGAACTTGGCTTCGATCCCCGTTCAGAAATTGCTTCTTCGCAGTATTCAACCAAAAGCTCATTGAGGTAATGGTCAGCGCCGATTATCGGCGTACCTTTGATCGACGGTGAAAAGGCCAGCTCATCGACAGCCGCGCCGAACGTGATGTCGCTGCCGAAGAAGGTTCTAAACTCCGTAATATCGTTCTTGCGTTGATGGCTAAAACTGACACGAGTGGTTGGCAAATTCCGGTTGGTCAACTGACGACAGACACGAGTGAGCGCCACCATCGCGAACTCTATTTGATGGCGATCTGTGTAGCGCGAAACTCCGGCGTACTCGAAACTGAGTCCGACACTTTTGCCCTCATGGTATCTCAGCGTGATGCCTTCATTGACTACCGCGCTGTATCGTGCTGCTCGCTGTAGGGCCTCCTCGATCGTATCTGAGGACGCTAACACGTAGTGAAGCAGCCCAACCCCACGAAGATCGAATTTCTGAGCTAAGTGAAATCCGAGGCTGTCGTCTTTGAGTGTCCTCGCGGCGAGCGCGAGAAATTGGATTTGGGCTTTGACGGCAATCCGACTGCGAGGGTCATCGATCTGCTGCTGATTGAGCCCTGCCTTGCGCAACAGCGGTTCAACTGCGACTCCTTCCTGTTTTGCCCGGTCGCAGGCGAGCCGAGTAACGATGCCCATCGCACTCGGAAAATTGTCGAGATCGACGCCGTTGGGATCGCGCATAGGTCAGCAATCTCAATTAAGTGCAACCCAGATTGAAGAAGCAAATCTTTGGCACATTCTAGCAAGTTTCGCTGGAAACATACTTGTATAGAGCGCGCCTGAGTGCGGCTATGCGAGGATCCGAGGCGATGCAGAACAGGGTGGCGTCGGCAGGGGGTTAATGCTGCGCATGGCGCCGCCCGGGCTCGTCAAGGTCAAGCTCGCGCGGACACCTTGGCGAGCCTTTGCCTTTTAAGCTGAGACCGGAGCTTATCGAGTTGGTGTTTAGGTTGGTCTAAGCGAAATATGATCGAATGACGGATCAACCATACGAATTGCGAGGTTCCGATGGCCACGGAGCGAGACTCTGGCGCGCGCCGTATTCTTGTTCTGTCGTCGACGTTCCCTAACCGGACCGACAGATTGGACGGAAGATCGTGCGGCAGGCTCGCTACGTGATAAAAAAGCCGCAGCCACATGAAAAGTTGACCCATGCTGCGTTTGAGCGTTGAAGTACAAAATCAAGATATTATCGTTCGCAACCCTGAAACCGGCCACTCTGTGACATACCGGCGGATGCCTGACTCACCCATGCTTATCGCTCTTGATCCTCTACGAGACGATCCCGACACAAACCAGGCAAAATTCCTCGCCGAAGCTTGGAGGGCCGCCTACACCAAAGCGAAGATGTTGGGTTGGCTTTGATGCTTAAGAGACACGCCCGCTTGGTGACATAGAGGTCTTTAGGCCACCCTTCATAAATTGCTGTTTGCCGAAGCTCGTTAGAAGGACCTTCGCTCGCAGCGTGCCTTTCAAGGCTTTTTCGCGAAGCGTGCTGTTTTCCGCTCAACTAGTGAATCGTCGAGCGTGGTGGGTTACAACCCCTGAGCAACATCGATGCCAGCGATATTGCACATTGATCTGGCCAATGAATGAGGGTCCCAATTTATTCGCGCCCCGGGAAACACCGCGAATGCTACGGCCCTGACGTGTTGCGATGTCGTGCACAATGTTCGGCAAACTTGGCTCGTGGCAGCGCTGTCGTTAGACTGACACCTGCAATTGCCATTGATCCGGGGGATCAAGTCAAAACAGTGAAAGGTGAGCTGTGGCTTCGCTGGCCCGGTGTCGGACCTGTAACGGCGAAAATCCTGAGGGGTCGAAATATTGCGGCGCCTGCGGCTCCCCCTTGCAACCCATTTGTTCTCACTGCGGCGCCTCGAATCCACCAGAAACACGTTTTTGCAACGCCTGCGGCAGTCCGATTAATCGGGAAATCAGCGGCGCGCGTGAAGGCACGCCGAAAGCAGCCACAAGCATCTCGGTTAATCTGGGCACGATTTCGCAATTGGCATTGGACGGAGAACGCAAGCTCGTTACAGCGCTCTTCATTGACATTATTGGCTCAACCGTACTGGAGCAAGATCTCGATCCCGAAGAAGCTCGAGCAATTATTGACCCTGCCTTGAAGTTAATGATTGAGGCTGTGCGCCGATATGACGGATATGTCGTTCAGTCGACGGGTGACGGAATTTTTGCCCTGTTTGGAGCTCCCGTTGCGCATGAGGATCATCCGCAGCGGTCGCTCTATACCGCGTTGCGTTTGCATGAGGACATGCGGCGCTACAGCGATCGGCTTCGTGCCGACGGACGTCCGCCAATCCAGGTCAGAGTAGGGGTGAACACGGGCGAGGTCGTGGTCCGCTCAATTAGGACCGGAGAGACCCAAACGGAGTACACGCCGATCGGCCATACAGTGAACCTTGCTTCCCGACTTCAGGCATTGGCCAGCCCTGGGTCGACCATAATAAGCGACAGCACTCGTAAGCTCGTTGAAGGTTTCTTTGCTCTTCGTCCGCTGGGTTCTGTTCGGGTCAAGGGGCTGAGCGAGTCGATCAGCGCCCACGAAGTGACGGGTCTCGGCCCCCTGCGGACGCGACTACAGAAGTCGGCAGGTCGCGGATTGTCTAAATTCGTGGGCCGCGAGAAGGAAAAGCATGAATTTCGCCGCGCGGCCGATGGGGTCAAGAAGGGATCTGGCGCGATCGTCGCCGTAGAGGCGGAACCCGGAATAGGAAAGTCGCGCCTATTCTTCGAGTTTAAATCTCAGGTAAGTGCCGACTGGAACGTGCTCGAAGCCTACTCGGTCTCTCACGGCAAAAGCTCGGCCTACCTACCAATTATCGAGTTGCTTCACACCTATCTCGAGACCGGCCGCAATGAAACCGTGGCATCACGAAAACAAAAGCTGGCCGCTAAAATCGAAGCAACCGATGCGACTTTGCTTGGGGACCTTCCCTACCTAAGTGCGCTGCTGGAAATCGAGGAGGAGAAAGAGAAGCTCGCCGCGATGGACTCGCAACTCAGGCGAACACGCACGCTTGAGGCATTGAAGCGTCTTATTCTAAGCGAGTCAAAAAGGCGGCCACTGATCCTAATTGTGGAAGACCTGCATTGGTTGGACGACGAAAGTCAGGCGCTGCTCGATCTCCTCGCCACTACGATTGACTCCGCGAAGCTCTTGTTACTCGTAAGCTACCGCCCGGAATACAGGCTGAGGTGGAGACACAAATCTAACTGTCTACGTTTACGGCTAGAGCCGCTTGCCTCCAACGACGCGCTGGAAATGCTGTCGGAGATGCTCGGGCGAGCCGAGGATGTCGCTTTCCTTAAAGATCGAATCATCGAGACCACTGGCGGCACGCCTTTTTTCATGGAAGAGACAGTGCAGTCACTTTTTGACGAGGGCGCGCTCGAGGAACGCGATGGGAAGGTGCAGCTCCTCAAGCCACTTTCCACTCTTAAGATCCCGCCTACAGTGCAAGCCATTCTCGCGGCTCGCATCGACAGGCTTCGCAATGACGAAAAGAATCTCCTGCAAATCCTTGCCGTACTCGGCCGCGAGTTCGTGCGAAGCCTTGCCCGCGCGGTCGCCGGACGATCGGACGAAGAACTTGATCGGCTTATCACCAGTCTCGAACTTGGTCAGTTCGTTTACGAGCAGCCTTCCATCAGCGATGTCGAGTACATCTTCAAACACGCTCTTACGCAGGAGGTCGCCTATAACTCCGTCCTGGTCGAGCGAAGAAGGCATCTGCATCAAAGTGTGGGACAGGCGATCGAGCTGCTCTATGCCGGCTCACTCGATGACCATCTGGCCGATCTTGCCCATCACTTTTCGCGCAGCGGCAATCGCGAAAAAGCTGTCGAATATCTTAGACGGGCTGCAACGCAGGCCTTGTCGCGGGGGGCTTCTGCCCAGGCAGTGAAGGATCTGGAAGCCGCCCGAAATCTCCTGAAGGATATTGAAGCCGGCATTCAGCGTGACCAAGCAGAACTGCAAATCTTAAATCCGCTCGGCACAGCTTACATTGCAACCCGAGGCTACGCCGCACCAGAAGTTGGCCCCGTCTTTCAGCGGGCGCGCGAAATTTGTGCGACAGTTGCCGAGCCGCAACAGCAATTCGCCATGGTGTTTGGGAATTTTGCCTGGCGCATCGTTCGCGGTGAAATGGATCTCGCGCTAGTCCTTGCCAATGAAGCTCTCGCTTTTGCCGAAAGGCATGCCGACCCTGGCATGTGGATGGAAGCCTTGTTCCTGCTCGGAGTCGCGCTGTTCTATCGAGGCGACTTTGCCGGCGCTCGTGATCAATACGAAAAAGCGCTCGCACTCTACGATGACCGCGACAGGAATAGGGCCTGGGCTGCACGCGTAGGGGAAGATGCAGGCGTCACCCATCGTTGCTACCTGGCACTGGCCTTGTGGCACCTGGGTTATCCCGACCGCGCGTTAAAAGTAAACCGAGAGGTGCGCGAACTTGCTCGCTCGATTGAGCATCCCTTTAGTCTTGCTTACGCACAGCATCACACGAGCTGGCTCTATCAATTAATGCGCATGCCGTCAGAAACGCTCCTGTTTAGCGATGAGCAAATGCGAACTTCAGCCGAGCACGGCTTTCCTTTGTTCCATGCCACGGGCTCGATTTACAACGCGGCCGGCCAATTGCTGCAAGGAAACGCGGCAAAGGCGGCGGCAGCACTGGAAGGCAGTCTCGATGCCTATCGGGCCACGGGGGCTGGACTTGCCCTGCCGTACTATCTTGGATTGCTCGGTGACGCTTTCATCCAAATCGGCAACACTGGTGAGGCTAATAGCATGCTCGGTGAGGCGCTTACGGCCGCCCAAAGGGGCGGTGACCGCTGCCACGAAGCGGAACTGCATCGCCTCAAAGGAGAGGTGGCACAAAGAGAAGGGATCCAGCCAGAGATACTGGAGCAGCACTTCAGTCAAGCGGTCGACATTGCCAGGGAGCAGGGCAGTAAGGCGTGGGAGCTTAGGGCTACGATTAGCCTCGCGCGCATGCGTGCGCGGCATGGTCACCGGACCGATGCGGGCGAAATGCTGGGCAACCTCTACAACTCCTTTACCGAAGGGTTTTGTACGCCTGACCTCCGCGAGGCCAAAACACTCCTCGCGGAATTGCAATCCGTTTAGAACCGCATCACCGGCTGACTTTTAACCGCGGCAGGATGATCCACCAATTCGTCAGAGTTGGAAGCAAAAACGTGACGCCACCAAAATCGCCCCAGAAGGCCAGGTCGTGCCCGCCCTGAAACTAGCGTCTGGCCGCGACCGCATAATCCCGCATTACGTTTGCTTCCAACTCAAGTTCGTTAAGTCGATGCTTGAGAACATCCCCGATGCTGATAATTCCCACAAGCCGACCGCCCTCTTTGACAGGCAGGTGGCGAACCCGCCGTTGCGTCATGAGTTTCATGACATGATTGATGCTGTCATCCGGAGAGCAGTCAACGATCGTCTTGGCCATCAATCTTGAAACAGTGACTGTTGGCAACTCACTGCCGTATGCCGCCAGACCGTATGCTAGATCACGCTCAGAGACGATACCGTCGATTGACCTGCCGTCAGTGCTTACGACCATAGCACCGATTTGTTCTGCGTGCAGTTTCACTGAGAGTTCACGAGCCGATGTATCTGGCGCAATAGTTTTCACGCCCGAACCTTTAATTTGGAGGACATCCGAGACTTTCATGATCACCATCCTCTGAGAAAGGGACCAATCAGGGACAGCCATTCGGGAAGTCAGAAACAGATACCCGAAGCCAAACTTCCAATGAGTGGCCGTGACTGCTAGCCTGCCTATCCTAGGCAGACAAGACAGCAGTGAATAGATTGGCACGTGATAATAATGACCAAGGCGTCCGTCTGTCGCAGAGCCGTCGACCTTGCGATTCAATCAGCGGCAGCTGCCTAATACCCGAAGTGGTAATTCAGCCGCCACTGTGGCGGGGATCGCGCTTACTGCCAAGCCACTGCCATGCCAAGCACGGCAAGACTGACGAGGTGGACGTATTGTGGGACTATTGCTTGTCTGCCGAAGTGATGTTGCATCGGTTCGGCGGCTGCCCTTTTCGGACAAAAGGCAGAATGAGGGACCAGCCGAAACGTGAAGGGCCCTCGGTCTGATAGGGCGCAAGCCCGATGGTCATGCCCTCGTGTCCCGCCTCAGGCTGTGCCGTGTAGGTGCGGAATAGCCTGTCCCAGATAGAAAGATTGAAACCGTAATTTGAATCGTGCTCGCGGAAGCGCACCGAGTGGTGCACCCGGTGCATGTCCGGCGTGACGATGAGCTTACGCAAGGCGCGGTCGAGCCATGAGGGAAGCGCGATATTGGCGTGATTGAACATGGCGCAGGCGTTGAGGATCACCTCGAATAGAAACACTGCGAGGGGTGGTGCGCCGAGCGGCACGACGACCGCGATCTTCCACAGCATCGAAAGTGCGATCTCAACGGGGTGAAACCTTACCGCCGTGGTTACGTCGACGTCGCGGTCGGCGTGGTGCACCTGATGCAGGCGCCAGAAGATGGGGATCTTATGTGAGGCGAGATGCTGCGCCCAGATGGCGAGGTCGAGGACGAGCAGCGAAGCGGCAACCTTGATCCACAGCGGCCACGCAACTTGGTTCAAGAGTCCGAGCTGGTGCTGCTCGGCGTAGAACGCGGCGGCGATGGCCGCAACCGGTACGGCGAGCATCGCCATCAGCCTGAGCACGGCACTTGCCGCCACGCTGATGCCAACATTGGTTAGCCAGCGCCGCTTCTTAGACGCGATGAGCTTGCGCTTTGGCCACAACAGCTCGATCAGCGCCATCAGCAGAAAGACGCTGAGGAACACGGCAAACCGGATCACACCGTCGCTCTGGCCGATAAGTCCGTCCATGAGCTGAATATGGTAGCGGGAGCGGGGCTTTGCGTCAGTTCGTCTGTCGTGCGGCGAGCAACAGGCCGAGCACGCCAAGAATGACCAGCACGAGCGAGGCGACCTTGAACAGAGTGAGCGGCTCGCGGAAATAGGTGATGCCGATCATGGCGGCAAGCGCAGTGCCGACGCCCGACCAGATGGCATAAGCGGTCGATAGCTCCAGCCGCTTCAGCGCGACGATCACGGCGAGCGCCGAGAACACGTAGAAGACCGGGACAGCGATCGAAGGCAGCGGCTCGGAGAACCCGCGGGAGAGCTTCATCGAGGTGATGCCGGCGACCTCGAACAGGATCGCGGTGAAGAGCAAAATCCAGGGCAGGAGTTTGTCGGGCATTCAGCACGACTCAAGTGTGGCGGGTCCTTTCATTCAACAGCGAAGTTGCGTGACGCCCTGATGACAGTGGCGGGGAGCAGTAGTGCCTAGAGCAGCTCGAGCGGGCGCGGGCCGGCGGGAGGTGGGAAGGCACGATCGAGCTCGGCAAGGTCCTGGGCAGTTAGCTCGATGTCAAGTGCCGCGCGGTTCTCCCGGACATGCTCGAGGGTCGCCGCCTTAGGTATGACCATCATGTCAGGCTGCCGCAGCACCCAGGCAAGCGCGATCTGTGCCGTCGTGGCGCGATGGCGAATGGCGACCCCGGTGAGAACGCGGTCGCGCAAGAGCCTGCCCTGCTCGATCGGCGAATAGGCTTGGATCGGCACGCCCCGCTCCCCACACCAGGGCAGAAGCCCGGCTTCGATGCCGCGCCGCCTGAGATTATACAGCACTTGGTTGGTGGCACAGGCATCCCCGCCGGGAAGGCCGAACAGCTCCTCCATGTCGCTGACATCGAAATTGCTCACGCCCCAGTAGCGGATCGCGCCTGCGCTCACGAGCGCCTCGAAGGCAGACAGGGTTTCCTCGAGCCGCGGGCGGCCGCGCCAATGCAGGAGATAGAGATCGATGCGGTCGGTGTTGAGCCGTTTGAGGCTGCGCTCGCAGGCGGCGATGGTGCGTGCGCGAGTCGAGTTCTCCGGCAGCACCTTGGTGACGATAAAGCACTCGTCGCGCCGGCCCTTGATGGCTTCGGCCACGACCAGCTCGGCGTCGGCGTAAAGCTCGGCGGTGTCTATCAGCGTCATCCCGCGATCTAGCCCAAGCTTCAGTGCCGCCACCTCCTCGCCGCGTCGCCGCGCGCTTTCTCCCATGTGCCAGGTGCCTTGGCCGAGCTGCGGCACCTTCTCCCCGGAAGGGAGCGTCACAGTGGGAAGATCGGACGTTGCCATAGACGCTTGAACTCGCAAGAAAGGCGCGGCGCTTGCTAAGCGCCGCGCCGATGATAACGCTTCGCGAGCGAGCGGGTTTAAGCTTTCTTCGCGGCTGCGCTCGCAGGTGCTTTCCGCTCGCGCGCTTCTTTTCGCGAATGAAGCTGGAAAGCGAGAATGAGCAGGACCACGCCGAACACGAGGGCATAAGCACCGATCCACATGGTGAGCACCACCGCCCCGACCAGTGGCTCGATCACGAGCAGGATGCCGAAGATGACCGACGCGATTCCTCCAAGCGCGAGCCACCAGCGCCCGTGATCGATGTTGAGGGTGAAGGCCGCCCCGAGCATCAGCGCCCCGGACACGATCGCCCAGATGGCGATGAGCCAAGTCAAAGCGACAAGCGTGATAAGGGGCCAAAGGAAGGCGATCACGCCGGCGGCAATATCGACGATACCCTCCAGGATCAGCAGGCCCCAGCGCTCGCCGTTCCGCGCCGCCTTGATGCCCGAGACAATGGCGAACACGCCATCGACCAGCATGTAGGCCGAGAACAGGATGACGAATGCCCCGACCGCGATCCCGGGCGTCAGCAGGCAGATCAGCCCAAAAAGAATGCCCAAAAGGCCGCGTAACCCCACGGCCCACCAGCTGTCAGCCAACACCTCGCTCAATGCATCACAACGTCCCCAGTCTGACGTCGACGCGCTTCCCTTCGCAGCCATAGGACGACCTCCTTCGTTAGCGATCAATATTGGTCAGTCAAAGTTTGCTTGCGCCAAACTTAAGCCAAATCGGTTACGCGGCGATCGTGTAGCCAATATAACGGCCGAGAACCACTTAAAGTGCTCCGCCGATTTTTCACAACCCGACCCTTGCACTCTACAACTCCAATCCGGCGTCCGATGCTAGTCCCGCCACGGTTTGTCTGAGCCAGACATGACCCGGGTCCTGATCGAAGCTCGCATGCCAGAGGAGCGAGATGGTGAAGGTTGGGAGCTCGATAGGCGCGGGGCTGGTGGCAAGCCCAAAGGCCTCGGCAAAATAGCGCGCGAGCCGCGAGGGCATCGTGGTGATGATCGGCGCTCGTCGCAACACGAATGGCACGGCAAGAAATCCCGGCGTGGTCAGCGCGATGGTGCGCTTCAACTTCAGCTTGGCGAGCACATCGTCGACCGCACCGTGAGCATCATCGCTGAGGCTGGTGAGCATGTGAGGTAAACGCAGATAATCTGCGAGCGAGATGGGCGGGGCGAGATTGAGCTGTTTCGGGCTGAACAGGCACAAGAAGTTGTCGGTGTAGAGCGGGCGGCGCTTATGGTGGATCTGCCCGTGATCGAACACGCCGATGCCGAGATCGAGTCGGCCTGAGTCGAGTTCCTCGAGGATGCTGAGGCGATTGGTGGAGCGCAGTCGCAAGGCGACATCGGGCGCCGCGCCGCGCAAGCGTGCCATTAAGCCCGGAATGAGCGCGACCTCGATCGAGTCGGCGAGACCGATCCTGAATGCGCGGTCTGCAGTCGAAGGATCGAATGCCTCACGCTGCAACACGGCCGCCTGAATCTGCGAAAGCGTCACGCGTACGGGATCGGCGAGCTCGAGCGCGCGTGGGGTGGGTCGCATGCCGTCGGCGCCACGGGTAAGCAGCTCATCGCCGAACAAAATCCTGAGCCGCGCGAGATTGTGGCTCATTGCCGACTGACCGAGGCCGACACGCGCCGCGGCGCGGGTGACGCTCCGCTCGGTCAGCAATGCGTCGAACGCGACCAGAAGATTCAGGTCGAGCCTGCTTAAATTGGCGTGATCGATACTCGTCATCGATATCATCGATTGGACTGATCATACGAGAGCACCCATGTTTCAGGCAACAGCAAAACGGCCGGATGCTGGGATCCTTGAGGCGCCAGAGCTAACCGTCCGGCGGAACAGTTCACGCGGGGTTTGAATGCATTCACGAGACCCAGGAGATGCTCGCTTTCAGTGCGGCGCGCGCATTGCCGGAACGAGATCGATCGCGGCGTGCCACTCGCGTTTGACCTCGCTAGCTTGACACCAGGCGCTCCCTAGCGGCGCCTCGCGAGGCCACCGGCCGTCCTTCTGCCCGCGAGTCGGAAGGGCGGCCGGACTCTACGAGCGCCTGCAAATCGCCGCGAGCATTGCGTCGCGAATTTCGGGCGAAAGCGAGTAAGTCCTTCCACAAAAGCTGCACTTCCGGACTTGCTGCCTTGCTTGTCGTGCGCCGGGTGAGAATGGTCGCGGCTTCGATGTCAGGCAAATGACAATTGGGCTTCATTGCCGCCGTAAACCTTGTGTAGCACTGCGTAAGAGCGGGGAGAAAATCTGAGATGGGCATGTCGGAAGCGCCGTTCACAGTGTGCGTGGTCGGTGGCGGCTTCACGGGCGCCGCGGCCGGCGTAGCTTGCCTGTCTCACCTCAAAACGCCGTTCCGCCTCGTCATGATCGAGGGGACCAGCGCGCTCGGGCAGGGGCTCGCCTATGGCAGCCATCGCCCGCTCAATCTCCTCAATGTGCGTACCCGCGATCTCTCAATTCGCGCAGTTCAGCCCGGGGATTTCTTGAACTGGGCGTTTCGCCAACTCGACCAGGGCGAGAACCAGGCAGGCCTGCATGAGGCGCTCGCCCATACGTTTCTGCCGCGGCAACTGTTCGGCGAATATGTCCGCCAGAGGCTGTTCGAATCCGCCGAACGCAGGCCTGACGTCGGGTTCAGCGTCATCACTGCCATGGCGCGCACTGTGATCCCCGAAAGCGGTCGCTATCGCATCGAGCTCGATCGCGCCGAGCCTATCACTGCGGATGTCGTGATGCTCGCCACGGCGTACGGCCTGCAGCAACCGCATGCGACTGGCGCCCTCGCGCCATACGAGATCCTACCCGCCGAACGGACCGCTGCGGCAAGCTCGATGGTGCTAATCGGCTCCGGGCTTACCATGGTCGATGTGCTGCTTAGCGCCCGCCGCGATGGTTTCCAGGGCAACGCGGTCGTCATCTCGCGGCGCGGACAGCTGCCGCGGACGCATGCCCCGAAAGGAGTTGTGCCGCAGCAGGTCGCAATCCCTCATTCCAAGCGCGTGTCCCTGCTCGCAGCGTCAATACGCATTGCCTGCGAAATGGCCGAAAGCGGCGGCACCCCTTGGCAGGCGATCATCAACGGCCTGCGTCCCTCGATCCAGAATATCTGGCAGGGACTGCCGCGCGAGGAGCAAGCGCGCTTCTTGCGACACCTCCGCCCGTTCTGGGACGCGCATCGCCATCGCCTTCCCATGGAGGTGCATGGCCGCCTCAGGGCGGAGTTCGACGAAGGCCGCGCTGTACTGCTCCGCGGCGCGGTGAAAGAAGTCGCGCGCGAGGGCGCCAGGTTTGCGGTCAGCCTTCAGAAGCGCGGCGCGCAGCACCTGGAGACTATCACGACGGATCTTGCCTACGATTGCTCGGGCTTCAGACCGGATCTCGACCAGCCTTTGATCACGAGCGTTTTGGCGCAGGGGCTCGCCTGCTCCGATGCGCATCGCCTTGGTCTCGTCGTCGAACGCAATGGACAAGTGATAGGTGCGCGCGGCGAGGTCACAAACGGCCTGTTCGCGATCGGCCCCCTCTGCCAAGGCACGTTGTGGGAGATCAACGCAGTGCCTGAGATCGTGACGCAAGCCGATCAGGCCGCGCAAAGCCTCGCATGTCTCTACGAGGTAATGCCCGCGGCCGAGCGCCTGGCGGTCTGCCCCTGACTTCGCTGCACTGCACGGCAACCGGCTTGACTGCAGCCGGACTCGAGAATCGAATGACGCGCGGTGAGGGGTGAGCCACAGGAGGGTCAAGTGGCCGTCGATCCAATGACTTGCAGACGGTATGCGAAAGCCTGCCTTCGCCTCGCTGAGACCGCGAAAACATCCGAACTCAGCGCCGCGCTCCTGAGCATGGCTCGAACTTGGGCCAAGCTTGCAACCGAAACCGAGCATTACGAGACGGTCCTGTTTGCCCAGTGCAAAAAAGAACCCTGCGTTGGAGCCAGGCCGCTGGCCGTTGACGCCTGGCTCGAAGCCAGTCTCTGAAGTTCACGGTCCCCTAGGACACTGGCGCAACCGCGCAGGGAGCCAAGCGGCCGAGCTCAACGAGCGAAAAGATCCGGGGCTAGGAGCTAACTTACAGAGCGCGTTAATCCTTTCGGTGTGGTTAACGTCGAGTGGCCCTCAAAAAGCCACGAAACCGCTGAAAATCATGATGTTTCCGGCGGAGTGAGGGGCACGCCGCCGTTAACCATGCCTGTGTAATCGTCAGCAACTCTGGGGCCGGGGGAGGAAGCTGATGACATGCGGAAGCTCGCTTTCATTCTGCTCGCCTCTTTCGGCGTTGCTGGAGCAGTGCTCCCTTGCGCCGCGCAAAGCACCATTGTCACCGGCCCGCAAAGCCTCACCGTAGCGAAACAGGCCACGCCCGAGCGCTTGGCGCCGCCGCAAGCGGAGACGGCTTCTCCGCCGGTCCAGGTGCTTACTACCGAGCCCACGCCGCTGCCGGTTTCGCCGCCGGGCGACGAAGCCTACGCACCGCAATCGCAAGCCTACGCGCCGCCAGCGAAGCCGATGCCCGCGGCCTCTAGTCCAACGCAAGCCTCGCCCGACCTGCAAGGCTCCTTCACCACGGCCGAGCGGCTGATGGATTGGATCTCGAACTACCGCAAGCATCCCAATCCCTCGCGCGTTCCCGCCGCTGTTCACGCCATGGAGGATTACGGGCTGCTGCGCGACGAGGAGAAGGCGTGGTTCTGCACCGGCTTCCTCGCCGGCGTGCTCGGCTCAAATCCCAAGGACGGCCCCGCTCTCATCCCGAGGATGTTCCCGCTCCCTGACAAGGAGCAGGCGGTGATCATCAGGGCCATCGTCTATTCCGGCCGGCCCGACTGGCGTGATCTGCTTGAGAAGAATTCATCCCGCATGCCGCTACGCCGACCGCTCATCGACGACTTCCTGCAAGGCAAGCGGCCTACTCTGATGGAATTGCCGCTGGTCGACGGCGGCACGCCTGGCATCTACGCGCTCTGGGGCTATTACGTCGCGACCGGCGCGCACGAGCCGGTGGTGCGCATCATGCAGGCGTTGCAATGGTCGCGGAATAAGGACGACCACAGCTTCTCGTTGAAGAAGATCTTCTCGGGCTGGGGGGGCGATGCCTCGGCGGTCGACAAGATTTCGACTGGTGGCACTGCCAAATGGACGCTCGCATCCTATGCCGAACGCGACCGCGACCTGCTCAATCTCTACCGCTCCGAAGCCGAGCGTCAGCCAGAATCAATCTCGAAGCCTCTGAAAGACGTGATCGTAGCCGCGGAAGCCTTCGAGTCGGAAACCATCCGCAAGGACCAGTTCGGCGCCATTGAGGATGCGCAGAAGCAGCAGATGTCGAATGAAGCTGGCATGTCCAAGGGTGCCACCGCGGGCTCGATCGCCATCGCCACCGGGTGCGTCGCGGCGACTGCGCTCGGTCAGCCAGAGATTGCGATTCCTTGCGTGATCGGCGGCGCGCTCTATACCGGCGCGGTGAAACTCTCGCATTAGCGGCGCGGGCGTTACTCGGTGCTGCGACGGATGAAGTAGCCGACCACGAGGCCGAGGCCTAACGCAAGGATTAGCGACGCTGCGAGATTGTCCTTCATGAGCTCTTCGGCCTCTTGCGCCGTCTCTGAGGCATAGTCGCGGGCGCGTCCGTATTGGCGGTTCGCGCTCTTACCTACGTTCTGCGCCAACTGCCGCACATAATCGCGCAAATTATCAAGCTGATCGTAGAGGTCCTCGACGTCGATGTCCTTCACGTCACTCACGAGCCTCGCAGCCTTACGCTCAGCTCTGGCCAAGCTCACCATGTGCAGTCCTCCTGGAACGAATGCGCCGTCCGCATGCCGGCGCTGAGCATAGCAGAAAACGGCTGGAGTCGGCCTCGCGTTCCAATAGGGCTAGAGCACAAGGTTGCGCGCCCTAATGCCGCGCTCGATTCCGGCGGTGGTGAGCTTGTCGAGTTCGAGGTTGTCGCTCAGCATTTCGAGGAAGCGCGTTTCTTCGGCCTTGACTTCGCGATCCGCGGCGGCGACTTCGAGCGCGATCGCATACGCCGTCTCGCGCAGCTTCTTTGGCAGCGCGCTCTTGACTTGAAGCAGGATGCGGTCGAGCCCACCGTCCTTGGCTAAAACCTCGCCGCAAGCCTCGGCGGTCTTGACCAGGTTGTCTTGGTCGAAATCGTCAAAGACGGGCAGGTTGGAGACGATTTCGCCGATGCGGGAGAGTTCGGCGTCGGTCATGGTGCGATCCACCGCCGACATGGTCACCATCACATAGATGAGCGCGGCGTGATGGCTCAACGGCTCGGTCATGGCGGATCGTTCCTCTGTTGCTCAAGCGCGAAGCGGCGCGACCGTAGGCAATTGCGGCAAGGCGGGCAAGCCCTTCGGGATGGAGGCTAAAATGCCGAAACACTGGCGCCGGTAAGGAAACTGTGAAATGTCGAAGGGAGGTTTTGAGCGGTCCTGTTCTATCACCGTATGTGTTGAATTCCGCCAAAACTAAAGCGGTAGCCGGAACGAACATATTGCCCAAGATCCACTCGTCACCGGCTGTCCGGTGCCAATTCCGGTGCCAACTATCTCAGTACACGTCGCAACATATCGTCAGCCAGCTTGGCAGCGTCCTCATCTTCTGCGCCGAGCAAATGTGCGTAAGTGTCGAGAGTAACACTTGGCCGTGCATGGCCCGCTCGTGCCGAAACCACGTGCACGGGGACCCCGTTTCTTAGCAGGTGGGTGATATGAAGGTGTCAAAGGCCGTGGAACTTAGTGCGTTTGATACCGACCGCACAAACTTCCCGCATGAACGCGACCGAAAGGACTGTGGGGCTAACGATCTCACCATAGAGCGACGTAAATACCAAGTTGGCACTGTCTTTACCGTTTTCCGTCGCAAAGGCGCCAAATAAGAACGGCGCTCTGATTGAGATGAACCATTGTCTCTTTCTCAGAAGAGTAGAACACGCCTTCGCCCTCCATTTCCGCGAGTTCAACGCCATCTCGCGGAAAAGCAATGCGTTGAAGCTTTCACCGCCTTACCTTTCGCACCTAAGCTAAGGGTATCGCGCTCAAACTAGCTGGCGCGATGAACTTGAGCGTCGTATTGGAGAAATGGAAGCAACCCTTGCTGGCAACGGCAATGCTGCGGTGGTGCCGTTTAGGACTAGGAGACCTACTTCGTCGGCTTGAACGCCTCGAGGTGCAGGTTCAACATTCCGGGCGGAACGCCTTGAACGCGCGAGCGCGGTCACCCACTGCGAGCCCAAACACCGAAGGTTGTGAATGAGGGATCGGGGCAGCGGTATACGGTGGGGACTTTGGATTATCCTTACGCTCGGCATCCTGTTGGGCATGTATCTCGCGTCGCCCCTAATTGCGCTGCATAGGATCGCATCGGCTGTTGAGACTAAGGATGCCGTCGCTTTAACGGAACGAATTGATTTTCCTGCTCTGAGGCGGTCGCTCACAAAACAAATCGTGCAAGAGTATCTCAAGCTCACTGGCAAGAAGCTTCCGCTACATGCCATCGGCAAGCGCGTAGTAGTGTCAGTGGCTGATCCTGTCGTCGCCCGCTTGATGACCGTTCGCGCGCTTTTGGATTTACTTGGGAAGGGCGATGCTGGAGAGCAGGCGAAGGTGCCGCTCGAACGCGCACCCTTCACTTCAGCCTCTTTCAACAGCCTTTGGCAGCTTTGGCTAAACTCCGATTATCGAGGGAGAAACTTCTACATCTATCTGCCGCCGAAGAAGTCACACGCGGACCAGTTCAGAGCCCAGCTTCGTTTCATTGGGTGGCGTTGGCGAATCGTCGGCTTGGATCTGCCAGAAGATTTGAAAGAGCACTTAGCAAAGGAGTTGGTCAAACTAACTCAGGACCGCTTAAATCAAGAGGGTGTTCAGTGATGCTCGTTGATGTGCGGACGGACGGTCGCTTCCATAATGGGGCTTCCCGGAAGCAAAAAAGAGGCGCGTGGAACCCGGCTGACTGTTGGACTTTTGGATAATAGGGGATGTTTATTGCGTGAGGGAGTGGGTAGATGAAGGCGGGCGCAAGCTTACGATTCATAGCTGTGGCAATCGTGCTTTGCGGCTGCGAGGGACCCATTGGTCCCGCAGGACCCCAAGGCGAGAGGGGAGTTCAAGGAGAGCAAGGTCCCCAAGGAGAAAAAGGAGAGCAGGGCGCCTCCGGTAATCTGGCAATCTGAACCATGCGCCAGGATTGTCCCCAACGCTGCACGTTGACTTGTAATGAGAACGAGCGGGTTCTTAGTGCTTACGTAGTAGGCAGTTTGAGGACTCCAATTATTACGAACGAGCAATCGGTGGCGTTCACCGCGGTTCGCGGTACGGGTCCAGCCGTAGTGTTTTGCATTCCGAAGTAGGCGAAGCATGTGCACTTATCTCAGGGGCGTGAAGGCAGGCACCCTTTGACCTGAGTAGGCGGCCGTTTCGAAAAAATTCCTCAGTATTAGTCTTTGGCATATTGCCCCTCGGTCACCAAGACGTTTGATTATGTGCTCAAGTGGTCTGGTTCGGTAATTGGGGGACTTGTCATGCGTACCACCTTCGCGGCCGAGCCACGTTTGTTTGATTGGCATTCTGGGTTCAAGACTAAGACTTACGCTGCCCAACCGTCTCCGCCCGTCGTGTGGCACCTTGTTCCTCAAAGAGACGCAATTCAGTGGTGTGATGGGGTTCTTCTCACCTGGGCTTCAACAGCCAGCCACAGTGAGAAACCCGCAGCCAACAAACCTAATGTCGTAGGCTTTCTCGCTGGGCGATTAGGCCGCGATTCTTGAGTTCTCGCTCAAGCTGTTTTTCTGACACCGGCCTTTGCCGAATGATGCGCTGGAGAAGCTTCTCGAGCGCAGTGATTCTGGCGTTCAGTCTTTTCAGTTCCGCGGCGAACTTTTGATCATTCATGGCTCATCAATAACGCATGGTTATGGCTGGGGGCCTCAACTAGCGTCGGAATGAGTTAACGCGCCTCCTGTCTCTGAAGGGCCTGCCCTATTGAGTTGTCTCACGGTGGCGAAGCTGCTCCCGCACTTCTGCGGAAATTGACGGTCAGAACTGAGCTTGGGAGTTCGAAAAGGTCGGAGCTCACACGGGGGGGCAGGAGCGCTGCGTCGTCGGCTAATCGCTTCAAAACCACAGGCAGAGCGTTTTATGCAGACAGACGTAATGCGAGCTTGGTCTGCCTTAGCCTGGATCAACATGGACAGGTTCCATCCAAAAACATATGGCAGCGAGTCACGCCAACGGCGGAGCTTTCACCGACTCGGTGTGGCGATTGCCGGAGCCATTCTTGCAATCGGACTCGCTCTGATTGGTGCAGCAATAAGCCGGCTCGACTTATTTGAAACGCTCGGTGCAGACACCCTTGGAGTCATCGCAGGATTTGCGCTCGTTCTTCTCGGCGTGTTTGCCATCGCGACTTACGGTGTGATCCGCGCAATAGAGTGGGTAAGTCGGGGGGGATAGGATCTCAGATCAATTCCAAAAGACAATATCGGGCTTATGCGGGCGGCAGGAGCGGTTGCGTCCACCACAAAAATACGAATCAGGTTTTTGGTAGGTGTTCGAGACACGCCACAGCCTGTAGATCGCGAGGAGCAAAAGGGCTACGGCGACGGCGGCCAACATCATGATGACGCGGATTCGCCTCGCGATACGCTGGGTGAGCTGAAGTGTGTTCTCGGTTGCTTGGCGCGCTCTGCGCTCCGGATCCTTTCGTTGTTGAACCGTCGATGATTGCGGAGCGGCAGCGAAGTCCAGCTGCTGCCTTCGTTATGCCGGGGTAATGCTCGGTCCAATCGAAGCCATTGCGGGTAGCGTGCTTTGTGCCGCTCGATGATCAGAAGAGTGCGGTATCCGTCATGTTTGACTTCATGAATCCACCCAGCTCGCGGAGGAGGGTGGTCAACTGCGGTTGCGAGTTGCGGTTTGATGAACTCGAGAGGCATGTAAGCCATTTACCAAAGGCTGAGGAAATTGCGAGTCCCGTTTCGTTTTCAAGTCATCAGGAACATCCGCTGCCAATCCGGTGCCAATAACCCCTCGCAGTCGTTGATATTTATCAAGATATTGAAAGCTTAAGGAAACTGTGAAATTTGTCGGCCACCATAAAGCGACAACAACCGACAAATACGACATGGCCAGGCAAGCCGGCAGCAAGACACACACCGCTAAAGCGCAAGGTGCAAAGACGCGAAGTGCCTCTACCAAGAGCAAGGCGCGCAAGCTTGAGCCTCAAGCCGAAGCGAGCATGCCCAAGGTCAAAGAGACTCAAACCTTCAGCGCGCCTGCCAAGCCCAAGCAAAGGCCCAAGATCGAGGTCAGTTCCGAACTCCTTGCGCACGCCCATGTCAGCAAGGCGTGGCCGTTCGAGGAGGCGCGCAAGGTCTTAAGTCGACTGAAGCGCATTCCTAAGCCCACGGGCGCCATCATCTTCGAAACGGGCTACGGCCCATCGGGGCTGCCCCATATCGGCACATTCGGCGAGGTCGCCCGCACCACGATGGTGCGGCATGCCTTCCGCGTGTTGACCGAGGACAGGATTCCGACGCGATTGATCTGCTTCTCGGATGACATGGACGGCTTGCGCAAGGTGCCCGACAACATCCCCAATAAGGAGATGGTGGCGGAGCATCTCGGCAAGCCGCTGACGCAGGTGCCTGACCCGTTCGGCGACCATCCGAGTTTCGGCCACCACAACAATGCGCGGCTCAAGGCCTTTCTCGACACGTTCGGCTTCGACTACGAGTTCCTGTCGGCGACCGAGTGCTACACGAGCGGCCGCTTCGACGCGACCTTGCTCAAGGTCTTGCAGCATTACGATGAAATACGCGACGTGATCCTACCGACGCTCGGTCCTGAACGGCGCGCGACCTACAGCCCCTTCCTGCCTATCTCGCCGAGGACGGGCAAAGTGCTGCAAGTGCCGATAGTCGACCGCGATCTCTCCTCCGGCTCGATCGTCTATAAGGATCCGGATAGCGGGAAGCTCACTCAAACTCACGTGACGATGGGCCATTGCAAGCTGCAATGGAAGGCCGACTGGGCCATGCGCTGGGCGGCGCTCGGCGTCGACTACGAAATGGCTGGCAAGGACCTGATCGATTCGGTCCGTCTCTCGGGGCACATCTGCCGCATTCTCGGGGCGCAACAGCCCGAGGGTTTCATCTACGAGCTCTTTCTTGACGAGAAGGGCGAGAAGATTTCGAAGTCGCGCGGCAACGGCCTCACCATCGAGGAGTGGCTGACTTACGCGTCGCCCGAAAGCTTGTCGCTCTACATGTATCAGAGCCCGCGCAAAGCGAAGCGTCTCTATTTCGACGTCATCCCGCGCGCGGTCGACGAATATATCGGCCATCTCGCGGCCTATCCAAAGGAAGAGCCTGCTGCGAAACTCGTGAACCCGGTTTGGCACCTCCATCAGGGCGAGCCGCCCAAGGCCGAACTTCCCATCAGCTTCGCGCTGTTGCTCAACCTTGCCAGCGCCTCGAATTCGGAGGATGCCGAGGTGCTGTGGGGCTTCATCCGCCGTTACGCGCCTGATGCGACACCCGAGCAGCACCCTTTGCTCGACCAGCTCGTGGGCTATGCCATCCGCTACTTCCATGACTTCGTGAAACCGGCCAAGAGCTATCGCCCGCCGTCGGCAAAAGAGCGGGCGGCGCTTCTCGATCTCGACCAACGCCTCGCCAAGCTCCCCAAAGGCGTGTCTGCCGAGGAAATTCAGACCGAGGTCTATGCGGTGGGGAAGGAGCACGGTTTCGAGCCGCTGCGCCACTGGTTCACCGCGCTATATGAAGTGCTGCTCGGCCAGACCCAAGGTCCACGCTTCGGCTCTTTCGTCGAGCTTTATGGCGTCCCCGAGACCCGCGCGTTGATCGCCACAGTGTTGGACTCCTGAGCCGAATGCTTCCCGCGTCTTTTTGTCTCGCCAGCCCAAGGCGGCCTGAGCTAAGGGGCCGCGGTGGAGCGGGGCGTTAGGCACTACGTCCGCACCCGAATAAAATGCTCACGTTTAGGCAAGGAGACGGAAATGACCCAATCAAAACTGGTGCTGGCAGTCGCGATAGCAGCTCTGATGTCCAGCTTTGCCGGAGCCCAGTCGTCAAGTGCGGCACAGGCGCAGAAGGACGTAGTGATTGCCGCAGAGGACGCCGCGCCGGACGATGAGAGTGGCACAGGCTCGGCGAAAATGGGCGAGGGCGAGGGCACGCAATCGGGCGATCAGGGCGCAACAAAGGAAAACGACACGCAGAAGGTCGACCAGCCGCCTCGCCGCAACCCCACGACCGGCACTGATGACTATCAAGGGGAAGAGGGCGCCCCGTCGGATGACGACCAAGATACAGACAGGTAACGGTCGGGTTGGCTCGATGGCTTCCGATCCCACCTGGTTGAGCTAGACGAGCCCATTCCACGGCGCATTGCCACATTTCGCTAGGCGCGAGCCGTCACGGCTCGCGCCTACTGCCGTGATTTGCGCGATTTATTGATCTGGCAGAAATGGGGAACCGGCAGCAGGTCAGCCTGGTTCGCCCAGTGAGGGGCTCTTCAACGGGGACTTGAGAAAGGAGAACTGGTCAAAGGAGATTCGAAATGATCCAAGCCAACACCTTGATCGCAGGCGCGGCTGCAATAGCCCTGTCGCTCGGTGTCACAGGTGAAGGGACGATACCGAAAGAGATGCAAGTTCCCCTGGGCAACCAGGACATCGTCATCGTCAAAGACGACGTCGAGGCGTCAGTCGGCCAGACCGACGCAACCGTGAAGCAATCTGCGGAGATGGGCAAAGCTGACGGCGTCCAGGGCGGAGAGCGCCAGGCAGATGTTCCGAAGAGCCGCTCTGAAAGAATGACCGGCAGCAGCCAGACCGACTAAGACGCGCGTGGCGACACCGCGAGATACGGCTGCTCCAAGTGCGGTTAGAGGTTTTCTAGTGATCGAGATCTTCGAAGATGGAGCGCATCTCGAGTGCGCGCCGTCCTGTTTCGATTCGCGTGCAGTTTCCGGTTGCCACTGAGGCGAATGTGCCGCCCCTCGTAACGCTTCTCCCAATAGCCGCATTTCGCATCGCGAAATTGGATCCAGGCACGCTGCGCGTCTTTAAGCGCGGCTGCAGCCGCAGCATTGTCTTTAAGGTGTGACTGCGCCTGGACGTACCACTCGTTTAGCCGGGCGTCCCAGATTGTCTGCTCGCGCATGTTGCATGCGACGATGCTGAAGGTGTTTGCCGCCAGGTGCGTCGACGCATGGGTCGGCGATCAGCCCAATGCATTTGCTCATCTGCTCGAGTTCCGAATCTCCTGCTGTCTTGTCGATGTAGTCGTCGATCGTCTTGCGCTCGGCCGCGATCGGCTCGAACTCCTTTTGGGCGACCACTGGCGCTGACATGAGCAGGAGAAGTCCGACGGCAGTTGCGATGCGGTGCATGGAGGCTCGGGGCCAACTTGGAAGACTGACCTTTCCTAGCCAACCGTAAGCGACGAGGCCAGGAGGCGGCGAGCTGATGGTTACTGGGCTTTGGCCTCAGGTGTCAGGGTAGCATCGCCTGCACGCCACAGCCCGGCGCCGTCCTTCTTGGCGGCTTCGGCCGCTTCGGCGAGCGCCGGTTCTGCCGGGTCGGCTGGCAGGGCCCATCCCTGTCGCACGACCCAGGTCGAAAGATCGGTGCCCGCCACCGCGCAACGCGCCGGGAAGTCTTTGGGCCTGCCCGACTTGGGCAACTCGCAACTTACGGCGCGTGTATGGATGAGGCGCGCGAGCGCGGACTTCCCTGCGGCACCGCATTGCCAATTGCGGCCTTTCTTGTCCTTGCAGATCGCATCGGCATCGCGTGCCGTAATGCCTATCAGCCTGATGGTCGTGCCGCCCGACTGAAGCGTGCCGGCATCACGCACCGCGACGCGGTAATAAAGCTTGGTCGCCGTCGGCGGCGCAGCCGGGGTGGCGTCCTTCTGGTTCTTGGCATCCTTGTTGAGGGCAGCGATGCGTTCAGCCTCAGCCCTCTCGGCTGCAAGCAGAGCGTGCTTGCCCTCGTCCGGTTTTGCAGGAGTCGATTGTGTCGAGGTTTCAGAAGGGGCTGTATTGGCGAGAGGCGTGGACGGGGGTGACGGCGCCGCCGCAGGTTCGGCCGGTGCGTCAGGACGTGGAGAGGGCGTCGGCTCAGACTGGGCCGCGATCTGCTTGCTTGCCCACCAGGCTTGTCCGAAGCCCACTGGTATCGTGATCGGCCAGAGGATAAACACCGCCACGACAAGCCCGAGCAGAACTGAGACGATCCGAGATGCAAGCTCCATGACGGGCCCCCGAAGTCAGAAGCTTCAGAAATTAGACGCCATGAATCAGGGGATTTTTGGGCCTCCCCAAGTCAGTTTTCCGGCCTTCGGTTTCGATGTCTGTTATTGGCTGGCCCAGACAATCCTGGCCATCCAGTCGACGCGCTCAAGCGGAAAAACCAGATTGGGATGAACCGGATTGAACGAGGCGAGCTCGACCGTCTTGCCGGTGCGCCGGACCAGTATCTTGGCCATCACTTCGCCTTCGGTGGTGCGCAGCACCACGCGGTCGCCTTTACGGGGCGCTGAATTTGGCGAGACGATGAGGATGTCGCCGTCGCGGTAGAGCGGTTGCATGGAATCGCCGGTGACCTCGAGCGCATATGCGTTCTCGTCGTCCACACGTGGGAAGCGGATCTGGTCCCAGCCCTGGCCGACCGGGAATCCGCCATCGTCGAAGAAGCCGCCACCTCGGGCTTGGGTCAGACCAATCAGGGGAATGGGTTGCGCCGTGCCGCGGCGCCCGCGCGGCTCCGAGGTGACGAGCGCGGTGAAATCCTCGAAGCTCGCGCCGGTCGCCTCCAGCACCTTGGCGATGCTCTCGGTGGTCGGCCAACGCGGCCGGCCTTCGCCGGTTAAGCGTTTGGATTTATTGAAAGAAGTAGGATCAAGGCCCGCGCGCTTGGCGAGGCCAGATGGCGACAGGCCGTAATGGCGCGCGAGCGCATCTATTGCCGTCCAAACGCGTCCATGGGTAAGCCTGTGCACGGGCGAGACCCGTCGCGGCGAATCGGAATTTATACCTATCGATAGGAATTTATCGCCTAACTTGCCCGCCTGTCTACTTCCAAAATTACCAATTTCACCTAATTACTCCTCGCGCTAATGAAAAGGCGTCATGAATGAGATCGTCTACAAGGTGATGAACCGCGAGGCGTTTACCGAAGCCAAGGCGAAGGGCTCATTCGACGGCTCTGCGGCCGACCGCCGTGACGGTTTCATTCACTTATCGTCAGTCGACCAGCTCGAAGGCAGGCTCGCCAAGCACTTCGCCGGCCAAAAGGATCTTGTCCTTCTGGCCGTAGACGCGGCAAGCCTCGGGGAACGGCTATGCTGGGAGCCATCGCGCGGCGGTGCCTTTTTCCCGCATCTCTTCGGCGCTCTCGACTTCGACGCCCTTATCTGGGAGGAGCCGCCCGAGCTTGGAGCCAATGGGCGCCGTCGCTTGCCTCTGCGTGTCCTGCCGTGAATGGGCTGTTCGGCTTAGGCGAGGCACTGCTCCTCGCGCTTCCTCCTGAGCAGGCGCACGAGCTTGCCATCAAAGGGCTTGAGCTCGGACTTTATCCGCGCGCGCATCAGCCCGACGACAAACGTCTGGCCCAGACCGTGTTCGGCCTCGAGGTTCCCAATCCGCTCGGCATGGCGCCTGGCTTCGATAAGAACGCACGGGTGCCGCGCGAGCTTCTTGCTCTCGGCTTCGGCTTCGTCGAGGTCGGCACGCTGACGCCGCGCCCTCAAAGCGGCAATCGGCCCCCGCGCCTGTTTCGCTCGACATCGGACCACGCCATCATCAACCGGCTCGGCTTCAACAATGAGGGCGAGGAGTCAGCGCTTGCCCGGCTCACGGACCCGCCTCAAGGCATTGTTGGAGTGAATATCGGGGCAAATCGCGACAGTGAGGATCGCATCGCCGATTATGTCACTGGCGTCGAGCGAATGGCGCCGGTCGCAAGCTACCTTACTGTCAATATCTCCTCCCCCAACACGCCGGGCTTGCGCGATCTCCAGGCGCCGGACGCCCTCGACGCCCTGCTAAAGCGGATACAGGCCGCACTCGCTTCTCTCACCAAGCGGCCGCCGCTCCTCGTGAAGCTCGCGCCTGACATTGCCGAAGACGTCCTTCCCGAGATCGTCAGCATTATCGTCGCCAATGGCGCTGATGGGATCGTCGTGTCGAACACGACGTTGTCGCGGGATGCGCTCAAGCACGCATCCTTCGCGCGCGAGTCAGGCGGCCTGTCGGGCCGCCCGCTCTTCGTTCGCTCGACCCGCATGCTTGCCCGCGTCTACCGCTTAACTGAAGGCAGGCTGCCGCTGATTGGCGTGGGCGGCATCGATTCAGGCGAGGCGGCGCTTGCCAAGATCGCGGCCGGAGCGTCTCTCATCCAGCTCTATACCGGGCTCGTGTTCGAAGGCTTGGGGCTCATCAGCCGCATCAAGCAGGCACTCCTTGCGGGCATGGAGCGCGCCAAAGCTGACAGCCTCGTCCCTCTGATCGGGTCACGGGCTGAGGAATAGGCCCTTGCGAGCAGCAGGCGAACAGACTTGGCCGCGGCGCAACTCGCGATGCTATAACCTCGCCGGACCAGGCTTCGGGTAGGGCAACCCCGCGATGCTGAGACCTGCCGCCGCTCTTTTGCTGCTTGTTTCGTGCTGGCCGGCGCTCGCGCAGATTCCCAGCCGCCACGCCGACCAGGCCGGGTACAGCGATGGCGGCCCTCGATCGCGCCACGCCCTCAATCCGAGCCAACCTCAATGCGACGAAGACGTGCCGGGTGCTGCCGCGTGCTCCCAGCCAAAGGACTGGCAGGACATCGCTTGGCTTACTGCGCGTCGCGCCTGGGACTTTTTGTTCGGCACAGCCCAGCGAGCCATTGCTGTGTTCACCGGCCTGCTGGCGCTCTTCTCGGTGCTGCTATGGATCTACACCAGGCGCGCCGCCAATGCGGCGCGCCGCGCCGCCGAGCACATCCCGGCGGTCGAGCGGGCTTATCTCTTTGCCGCCCCCGCCTTCATCGGCGCCAATCAAGACAAGACCGAAACGACGGTCGAGATCACGGTCGACAACCCGGGACGGACGCCGGGCATCCTGACCTCGATTTACGGACAGTTCTCGAACAAGCCGCCGAAGGGCGACGTACCCCAGTATAACGGCGGCGGCTCACATCCCTTCGAGCTTACCGTCAATTCAACCAATGGCGACCCGAGGTCGAGAGTGGTGCTTCCCGTAGTCTTCAAGACCGACTTTGCCGAGCAGCAATTTTTCTGGGGCTATATCGAATATCTCGACATCTTCAAGACGAAGCACACGTCGCGCTTCTGCACGCTCATCTTTCCCGCCGAGAGCAGATGGCAGGTCACAGGCGGCCGCGCCTGGAACGACTGGAACTGAGGCTTAAGCCTCCCGCTTGCGCGAGCGCGGATCGAGAATTGCGCTGCCGCTCGTCCGTCCCATCAGCTTGAACACGCGCACCACGATCCACACCGGGAAGACGATGACCGCGCCGAGCAGGAAATAGCGGAGCGACTTTTCGACTGCGGCAAAGCCCATATCGTATATGCGGGCCGCGAGCCGGCGGAGGCTGTCGAGCAGGTCGAACGGGCTGAAGCCAAGAGCGGCAAGGATCACGCCCACGACCAGTGACAGGATCGCGAGCCTGATCAGGACGAGAGCCGGATTCCCGCCAAAGAACCGTTCCATCAATCAGCTCCCTTGATTAGACCGCCCGCTGGAGGCGAGCCATTTAGTCGTCGTAAGCTTCGACTCGAATTGCGCCAGAATTGGTGCGGGCCGAGAGCAAGGTCAAGGAGAACCTCAAGCACGTGAGCGCGAGCGCAAACCTTGCATTGGAGGCGCCGCGGGTTTCGCTGCCCGAGCCGTTCGCCGGCTGGTTTCGTGCGCGGGGCTGGCGCCCCCACGCGCATCAGCTCGAGCTTCTCGACAAAGTCGCGGGCGGTCGCGATGCACTTCTCATCGCACCGACCGGCGGCGGCAAGACGCTCGCCGGCTTCCTCCCGAGCCTTGTCGACTTGGCGCACCGTGGAGCTACACCGAGGCTCGCGGCAAGGCCAACAATCCACACGCTCTACGTCTCGCCGCTCAAGGCGCTCGCCGTCGACATCGCACGCAATCTCTCCACGCCGATCGAGGAAATGGAGCTACCGATCAGTCTCGAGACGCGCACTGGAGATACGCCGCCGTCCCGCCGCGCTCGCCAGCGCATCTCACCGCCGGACATCCTGCTGACCACGCCCGAGCAGATCGCCTTGATGTTGTCGCACCACGACGCTGCCAAGCTGTTCGGCTCGCTCAAGATAGTGATTTTCGACGAACTTCACGCGCTCGCATCGAGCAAGCGCGGCGATCTGCTCGCACTCGATCTCGCGCGGCTTCGCACCTATTCGCCCAATCTCACCGCCATCGGACTCTCAGCAACGGTGGCGCGGCCTTACGAGCTTGCCGCGTTCCTCGTGCCGCATAAGGGCCAGACCACGACGCGGCTCGCCGAGATCGTGACGGCGGGGGAGGGAGCAAAGGCCGACATCTCAATTCTCAAATCAAAGGCCGAGCTTCCCTCGGCAGGACATTCGGCGCGCTACGCGCTTCCTGAGATCTACGAGGCGATCAAGGCCCATCGCATGTCATTGATGTTTGTCAACACACGTTCGCAGGCCGAGATGCTGTTTCACGAGCTGTGGCGTTACAACGATGCAAATCTGGCCATTGCGCTTCATCGCGGCTCGCTCGATGTGGCGCAGCGCCGCAAGGTCGAGGCAGCCATGGTTGCTGGCAGGCTGCGCGCCGTGGTGTGCACCTCGACGCTCGATCTCGGCATCGACTGGGGCGACGTCGATCTCGTCATCAATGTCGGTGCGCCCAAGGGCGCAAGCCGGCTCGCCCAGCGCATCGGCCGCGCCAATCACCGGCTCGAAGCGGTCGTTCCGGGTCTGCGCCATCATCTCCGGCTTGATCGAGCGGCGGCATCCAGATCAGGAGAAGAGCGGACGCCAGATGACGGTGTCATCGGACTTGATTTATGACGTGCTCCGCCAGCACGAGCCCGACCACATTCTTCTTCGCGCGGTGTTCGCTGACGCGGCAACCGGACTCATCGATGTTGGCCGCCTTAACCAATTCTTGCAACGCATTTGCGGACGAATCAGGCATATTGCCTTAAGCCAAGTTTCGCCGCTCGCTGTACCCGCCATGCTCGAGATCGGACGCGAGAGCGTCCCGGGAGAGGCGAGTGAGACCTTGTTGCGTGAGACGGTTGAAGAGCTCATCGCGGAGGCCTTTAGCGGACATGCTCAACGCAAAGCTTGATCTTATGCCTGAAAGCGCTCCCTCGTTGCGTTCGCATATTCTCGTCGCGAACCACGAGATGAGGCCGCTCGCCGCCGGCGCGCTCTATTGGGAAGCCGAGGACACGCTCCTCGTCGCCGATCTTCATTTCGAGAAGGGCGCGGCCTTCGCCGCTCTTGGCATGTTGCTTCCCCCTTACGACACGCGCACCACGCTTGAGCGATTGCACAAGGTGATTAGCGCGGTTGAGCCTTCGCGCATCGTCGCACTTGGCGACAGCTTTCATCGCAGCAATCTGGCTGAGAGCCTTGCCGAAGACGACCTCGCAATGCTGACGCGGTTGCAACAGGGCCGCGAGTGGTACTGGATCTGCGGCAACCACGACCCGCATCTGCCCGCTTGCATTGGCGGAACCATCTGCACGACGCTCACTATTAACGGCATCACACTGCGCCATGAGCCATCGGAGAACGGGTCGGGACGCGAGATCGCCGGACATCTGCACCCGGTGGCGCGCATTGCGCGGCGCGGGTCGGTTATCAGGCGGCGCTGCTTTGCGACCGACGGCAATCGGCTGGTGATGCCGGCGTTTGGCGCTTATGCCGGCGGTCTCAACGTGCTCGATCAGGCGTTCGGCACGCTGTTCCTGCGCAACCGGCTCGAAGCCTGGATGATGGGGCGCGCCGACGTCTATCCCGTGCTTGGCAGTCTGCTCCTGCCGGACTAGCATCTATTCGCGGCGGAACGCGACCCAGCCGATCAGACCTGCGATCACGGCAATCACGACGGCGATGAGCCCGTAGATGAACGGATATCTGGAAGCGAGCAGATAGACCAGACGCTCGAAGCCGACCTTGTTCACCCTCAATGTGCTCTGGTTCTCGCTCACGACTTTGCCGTCGCGAAAGAGATAGACGTCTGCCGTATAGCGGCCGATCGGCACGTTGGCCGGCAAATCGACCGAGGCCCGGAATAGGCTGCGACCGATGAACGTGACGCCGTCATCATCCTCCTGAAACAGTCTTTGCCGTTCTTTCAGGTCGATCACTGCCGAGCGGTAATTCTCCTCTTCGGGGTCGTCCTTCATCCTCGTGCCAAAATCGAGATTGCCGAGACCGACGCCGAGCGACTCCAGCGTCTCCGCGGAGGTAATGGCTCGCAAAGGCCTGGTCGAAAGCACCGCATAAAATCCAGGCACATCGGGGTAGGTCTCGCCGGGACCGTTGACCCAGATTCCCGCAACGCGCTGTTTCCGCCGGGCGACGAGCGCCTGACCGGGCGCCCGAATGACGACCACCACGTCGTACGTTCCCCTCTCGGGCACGGACCTCGCGCTGAAATCGATGCTGCCGAAGATGAGGATCTCGATGCCGGCGAAGTTAGACTTGATCGCGATCTCGCGTGTCGAGATGTCCGACACCACCTCGTCCGACGGCGGGCGCTCAGCCGCATGAGCCATCGCCATAGCGGGAAGGATTGCGGCGAGACTGAGAAGAATCCGCATCAGGCGCCCCTCAGCAACGGGGTGATGGTGTAGAGATCCTCGGGCTTCAGCACGAGATCGAGAAAGAGACGGACGGCAACCCCGAGCACGAGCAGGGCAAGCAGGGCTCTGAGCTGCTCGCCTCTGAGCTTCTGTCCGGCCCGGACGCCGAACTGTCCGCCCATGACGCCGCCGGCGGCGAGCATCAGCGCGAGCACCACGTCGAGCGAGTTGTTGATGCTCGCATGCAGGATGGTGACTACAGCGGTGACGAAGATGATCTGAAACGTCGAGGTGCCGATCACGATATTGGTCGGCATGCGCAGAAGGTAGATCATCGCCGGCACCATGATGAAGCCGCCGCCGACACCGAGGAATGCGGTGAGCAGCCCAACCACCCAGCCGATCACGAGGGGAGGGATCGCGCTGATGTAGAGGCGCGAGCGCGGGAAACGCATCTTCAGCGGCAGGCCGTGGACCCAATTGTGCTGTCCGGGCCTGCGGCCGCTCGGTGGCCTGCCGGCGCGGGCTCGCCTGATGGCGCGAATGCTCTCGGCGAGCATCAGCGTGCCGATGGTGCCGAGCAGCGCCACGTAGGTGAGCGAGATGATGAGGCCTGCCTGTCCCGCCTCGCGCAGCACTTTGAGGAGCAGCACGCCGATAAAGGCTCCCGCCACGCCGCCCGCGATCAACACCGTGCCCATGCGGAAATCGATATTGTTGCGGCGCCATTGGGCGAGCGCGCCAGAGACCGAGGTGGCGACGATCTGGTTGGCGCCTGTCGCTACCGCGATGGGGGCGGAAATGCCCGAGAAGATCAGGAACGGAGTGAGCAGGAAGCCGCCGCCGACCCCGAACATGCCCGAGAGAAAGCCGACCGCCGCGCCAAGCCCCAGCATCACCAGGAGGTTCACCGACATCTCGGCAATGGGCAGATAGACCTGGAGCATGGGTATTAGAAAATCAAAGGCTGGAAATCAGAAACCAGAAATCGGCGGCGCTGGCCACCGGCTTCTGATCTGATTTTTGAAGCCTGATTAGCTGGCCAGGCGCTCGAGCACTGTAACGAGCTGAATGGTCACCTTGCCGGTCTCCATGAGACCGTTGGTCCGCTCGAACCTCAGGATCGCCTCACGCGTGCGCCTGTCCATCTCCCCGTCTGGCGCGCCGACGCTGTAGCCGAGCTTATTGAGCAGCGTTTGCGCGCGAGCGACGAGCGCGGAGTTGCTGTTTTCCGCCAGATCTGCCGGGTCTGCAGAGTTCTCGGATCTTGATTTCCTGGAAATGGATGGCCTTTGACCTTAGTAGACAAGTCGCTGTTGCCACTTGAGATTTGTTTGAGCAGCGGTCACCCTGATGCATAGCGATTCGTCTAAAGGGCTACCTATTACAGGCCCAGGCAGCTGGGTGACTGCGAATGCCAAGGGTGAAGCTTACGAAGACTGCCGTTGATGCGCTTCCCACGCCCTTAAAGACATCGTCTACTGGGACAGCGGCTCGCCAGGATTCGGGGTGAAGGTGACGCCGAAAGGTCGCAAGGTCTTCATCGTACTGTATCGAGGCACTGGATTGCGTCTCCGCAAGTACACCATCGGCCCTTATGGCCGAGTCACACTGTACCAAGCGCGTTCCCTCGCTTTGAAAATATTTGCTGCACGGGCCGAAGGACGTGATCCCGCGGCTGAAAAGCAGACAGCTCGTCGCCGATTGATTGCCGATCGGGTGGAGGATCTCATTGAGGTGTACATTTCAGAGCGCGTCTCTAAGAACCACTCCGCTCGACAAATTTCACGGCTGCTCCGTCGGGAAGTCATCCCTAACTGGGGCAGCCGTAGCGTGCATGAAATTGGTAAGCGCGAAATTGTCGAGCTCGTGCAGCAAGTTGCTTCGCTAGCCGTGAGCCGCGACCGATATCAAAAAGTTATTCACTCACGGCCTCATAGTTTCTGTGAAATTCTTCTGGGTCCAATATGTGTAGATTGTTCCTCCTATCTTTAACAACCCACTGCCCTGGTTTTACCCACACCAAGCCGGAATCAGTATCAAGCTGAAGAATAGCATTCTCTCTGCCTCTAACTATTTTTATCAACCAATCTGGAAAAGGATATTTGAAATCCATAGTTTCCAAGGCTGCTTCATAATGGAATGCCTCAACGGTTTCTAGCTTTCCGCGATAGAGTGTCATTCCCAGCTTCCACGACAACCACCTACCGGATCGCTTTCTAACAAGTAGGGATAATCGCCATAATCAGGACACTCACCCCCCGCTTGGGGACAATCGGGGTAGGCCGGTCGCCGGTGAGCGGGCCGAATTTCTGTTCGAACCTTGGCACTGCGATCTTGTGCCTTGGTTAGATAGTTCCGATGAAATCCCGTTTACCCAGTTCAACACCGCAATGCCGGAGGATGTCGTACGCTGTCGTGCAGTGGAAATAAAAGTTGGGCAGCACGAAATGCAACAGATAGGGCTGACCTTTAAAACTCAACGTGTGTTCACCAAGGGTTAGGGTGATGTCCCGACTCTCAGAGCCGTCAATGTCGCTAGGTTGGATGGATTGCACAAATGTCGCTGTGTTTGTGATCCGCGCCTTGAGATCGGCACAAGTCTTCTCCGTGTCGTCATGTTTCGGCACTTCCACACCCGCAAGCCGGGCAGCAGCTCCTTTGGCGAGATCGGTTGCAATCTGGATCTGGCGAACGAACGGAAACATGTCAGGGGCAAGACGGTAATTGAGCAGGACTTCCGGATCAATCTTGCGGTTCATGGCATCGGCCTCCGCTTTGTCTAAGATCGCGGAAAGATTGTTCAACATCTGGAGAAAGACTGGCACCGTAGCGTCGTACATAGAGAGGGACATCGACGAGGACCCCTTTTGTCGGAAGAAGAAGGATGACTATCCGCGGCAACGAGCATGCGCGCAACTTCTGATAACCTGAAGCGTGACGGGGGTCATAGGCCTTGGCTACGGCATCCACGCGTCGCGGTACTCCACCCTTTGAGGTAGGGGGATCTCATGGCGGGAGTGCAAGCACGCATACTTTCTCAGCCACAGGGGCCTGTTGTTGTAATGTGCCGATTCGGCAAGCGGCCGGGGTGAGGCTGAGGTCGCGCTCATGAACCATGACGACTCAAAATGCGCTGTCATCACCGTTGGAGCGGGTCGCGGCTTTGTTATAGACGGCGAACGTCATCGGCTCGTTATTACGGCTGCGCACTGTCTGCCCTACTTTCCACCATGCGCATCCACGTCCCACCGCGAGGAACGCACCTACGAGGCACTGCTCGGGCCACTCGGAGGCCGATCTACGGTATGGACGGAATGCCTTTTCGCTGATCCCATCGGCGACATAGCGGTGCTCGGCCCGCCGGATAACCAAGCGATCGGTGACCAAGCTGATGCCTATAAGGCGCTGGTAGACGCGGCGGTAGCGCTGCCGATTGCCGCCGCCCCCAAACGAGGACCGGCATGGTTACTCTCGCTCGACGGCCGATGGTGCAGGTGTGACGTGAGTCACAGCAACGGCCCGCTCTGGATTTGGAACGCCCTCGATGGCATCGAAGGCGGCATGTCTGGTTCACCTATTCTCGCAGACGACTGCTGGGCAATCGGAGTCGTTTGCACAAGCGGGAGAACTCCAGGGGAGAAACACACCGAAGGCGGGCCGAATCCTCAACTCGTCTCTAATTTGCCAGGCTGGCTCGTACGCGAGCTGGTGAGACTGAGAGCAAAACGATGAACCCCAGTGTCAGATCTTCGTGTCGACGTGATGGACGACGAGATCATCGTGGGGCTGCCGGGTCGCACTATTTATCAGGCAAAAGCGGAGTTATATTTTACCTTTGGTGCACTGGCTGTCGAATCCCACTTCATGCCTGCCTTTTCACAGGCAGACTGGCTCTTGGGAGTAGGTGCGGTGAAGCCAACTGCGAGAACGACAGCAAGGATCGTCACAAAACCTTTCATGGCGCGTCGCCTTCGGTTCTGTTGAGGGCCGCGGCTCAGCATTGGCGGAAGGCGGTTTCGAATATCAAGCAATGAGGCACCGGCGCGGAAACGGCGGTTAGAAGGAATTGCTTCAACATCGTCCTCTTTCAAAGAGGCGCCTCTCAGGCCTCGTGCGCTCTCCGGCGTTCGGCTCAATCGGAGATCATCCTCCGAACATCTAGTGGCCCGTCGTCTTGTGGGCCCGCCACCAGCGGATTGATTCTCGTGAAGTATTCCTCGCGAGTGGGAAACGGCCCGGACGAGCGCTTGCCGTTGTTCTCCACCCCATACCAGCCAGGCTTGATCGCCCGAATATCCGCTTCGTGTTCATTGATGTAGTGGGGAGCGGTCATATGGGGGTCCTTAGAAGGGCAAGTCCTATCTCGGTTTATCTCAGCGGCACCCGGGAGCCGCGTGCCTTAGGCCGCCAGGGGCGCTCGGTGTGCTGAAATTTTCGGTAAAGGGCCGTGCACGGAGTTAGCACGGTAATCTTTACCGTCAGCGCCTAGGGTCCCGCGCTCATAGAGTCTGTAAGATCACGATGCGCGATTACTTCTCGTCTAACCGAGCCCGCTGTAAGCGATGGGACATGCGCAAAAACGGTCGCGCCAATAAGAAGTCTCTCATATGTTTCTTCAACTCTTAGAGCAATCTCGTCGCGATTGGAGCCAGTCACCAGTTTGGCAATCGCGTTCGAGATCGACGCTTTGATCTGCTTTTTGTTGTTTACTGCATCGATGGTCTGCATAGGGGTCTCACTTCACCTGCGGATATCCCCTAAGCTAGGGGCCGAGATCGTTGCCGCCCCGTTCTGACGTGTCGCCTGAGCAATCGCATCATCAAGATTGGTGTACCGAAATTCTTGATAGTGAAAATAGTCCACGGGAACTCGGGTAATACCATATTTGGCCATTGCTTCAGCGGCCTCAGAATTGATCGCCGGGTTTATTTCTTTGCGGTCCGCCGCTAACATTTTTCGCTCTCCAATTTTCAATTCAGAGATACGCTCAGAACTGCTTGCCCAGCATCCAGGCCTCAACGTCTCGTTTCGCCTGGTCTTCCGAGATCACTGAGCGCGTTTTGACCATATCGCAGAGCTGGCCCTTGGTTTTAATCGATGAGCAATCGAGGTTGGTCAGAAAGCGCCATTTTTGTTGCGCATCCTTCATGTAGCCCTTCTTGCGCGCGACGATGTCGGCGCTTTCGCCACCTTGGAATCCGAACATGATTGATCTCCTCGAGAGCGGGTAACCCACACTCGATATTCTGAGGCACTTAGATTTTCTTGGGATGCTCTCCAATATAAAATGGGTGTGTTGAAGAAGTAATACAATGGGGCCGCCATTCTTCTTTTTTGGAGGCACTGATATTTTCTATTTTCCTGTTCGGGACATTCACTTCATCGAAAAACCTTGCGCCCCTCTTTGCGTGGATTTGCCCGCGGCTGTGGTCGCTAACCACACGCGCTTCGCCACCAGCCCTCGTCTGTGAAGGATCTCCCGATGCCTTTTTTGCGGGGGGCTCAACGCTCGCATTTCTTATGAGGCCGCTAGTTCGGAGTAGCTTGGCAGCAGAGTTTGGATGGCCGTCCGGCGGGACGGCCATTGCGGCGCTGCAGGTGTCGCCGCGGGCTTGAGCGAGCTCGGGTTCACCGACCGGATGAAGGCAATGATCCTCCAGAGGTCATCGCTAGTCTTGATAATCCCCCCGAAGGGCGGCATTGGCCCAATCACGATTTCATGCTTCACGCGGGCATAGCCAGCTTTTGTCAGTCCGTCCGAGCCGAGCGCTATCAGGCGGAAAAGCGTGTCGTCGTCGCTGCCGTAAACCCATGTGTCA
>Ga0207693_10000380_pt1 | contig 40807 bp, 42 predicted proteins | sample LARL81metaG_FD_184347 | JGI IMG/M metagenome (GOLD analysis project Ga0207693, IMG submission 184347) | Corn, switchgrass and miscanthus rhizosphere microbial communities from Kellogg Biological Station, Michigan, USA - LAR L8-1 metaG... | ecosystem: Host-associated > Plants > Roots >... | reverse complement strand
CGTGTCGCACCTGACCACGGACTCGCTGTCGTTCTGCTCGAAGCTGTTGAACGACACCGGTGTTGCGATCGCGCCGGGCATCGACTTCGACACGGTGCGCGGCGGATCATTCGTCAGGCTGTCGTTCGCGGGCCCTAGAGGCGACATCGAGGAAGCGTTGCGCCGCATCGGGTCCTGGCTGGGCTAAGCGGGAGCGAGGTTGGCGACACGTAGGTCGACGAGGTCCCGAACGTAGCGGGCGCCCTCCAAGTCTCCTGGGACGACAAGCCTGGGCTGCCCGAGTGGCAGGCCGTCCTCTGTATACGCAACGAGAATCGGGGTGGCAGAAAGATCGGGCGAGCCTTCGGCCCACGCCAGCGCTGCACGGTAGCCGTCGGCTCCGGTCGCCAGGACGACTATCGACAGCGACGGATGTTTCGCGGCGGCGTCGACGACCGGATCCGCTGCAGATACCACATCGTCGAGTACGGCACCGGTATAGGTGTGATGTTCCGTCCGCGCGCTGGTTTCGAAGGCCACCGCTTGGCTCCTGGACGGAAACGCCTGCAGCGCAGTCATGGTGACGGTCAGCGGGTTTCGGACATCGCCCGACACGGTCAATTCGCCAGGGCCGTCGGCAGCCGCCACACCGACAGAGCCGGCAAGCAGGGCAGCGGATACCGCCGTCGAAACCCCACCCTTGACCACAGACGCAATCGACCTCATGCGGCGTAACGCTACTAACGCTTCAGGTTGGCGTACCAGTCGAGCAACGCGGGATCGTCCACGGCACTCTTCTCGACAATGCGCGCGGGGTCAGCGCCTTGGAACAGCTTCTTGATCGGCACCTCGAGCTTCTTGCCGGTCCTGGTGTGCGGAACGCCTGGGGCGACAATAATCTCGTCGGGCACGTGCCGCGGGGACACCTCGTCGCGAATCGTGCGCTTGATCCGTTCGCGTAGCTCGTCGGTAAGCTCCGCGTCGTCAGCGAGCACCACGAACAGCGGCATCCAGTAACCGCCATCGGACTGTTCTGCGCCGATGACCAACGCTTCGGCAACCTCCGGCAGCCTCTCGACGGCCTGGTAGATGTCGGCGCTGCCCATCCGGATGCCGTGCCGGTTCAGCGTCGAGTCGGAGCGTCCGTGCACGATGATGCTGTCGTGCCCGGTGATGGTGATCCAGTCGCCGTGCCGCCAGACTCGCGGGAACATCTCGAAATAGGCGCTGCGATAACGGGAACCGTCGGCGTCGTTCCAGAACGACACGGGCATCGACGGCATCGGCTTGGTGATGACCAGCTCGCCGACCTCGCCGCGCACCGGCTTGCCCGACTCGTCCCAGGCGTCCATCGCGACACCAAGGTAGGGCGCGGACAACTCCCCCGGCCATACCGGCACGGTGCGCACACCGCCGATGAACGCCGACACCACATCGGTGCCGCCGCTGATCGAGGCGACCTGCACCCGTTCCCCGACGTTGTCACGCAGCCACAGCGACGACGAAGGCGGCAGTGACGAGCCGGTGATGCCGACCGTTCGAAGGGCCGACAGGTCGTGCTCGGTGCGCGGGACCGCACCCGCCTTGGCGCAACCCAATACGTAGCCAGGGCTGGTTCCCAACACCGTAGCGCCGATTCGGCCGGCGATGTCCCACAACGCGTCCGGCTTCGGATGGTTCGGACTGCCGTCGTAGCAGACGATCGTCGCACCGACAAGAAGACCCGCGACCTGGAAGTTCCACATCATCCAGCTCGGGCTGGTGTACCAGAAGAACGTATCGTCGGCACCGATATCTGCTTGCAGCGCAATGGCTTTCAAATGCTCGAGCACGACACCGCCGTGCCCGTGCATGATTCCCTTCGGCAGCCCCGTGGTGCCGGACGAGAACAGAATCCACAGCGGATGGTCGAAATCGACCGGGACCGTCTCGAGTTGATCGGCGCCCTCCGCGGTGAGCTCGGATGCCAGCACGGTCGCCCGCAGCGTCGGCAGACCTGCCTGCAGCGCGGCGACGTCATCGCGCTTGTCATGGGTCTTGCCGCCGTAGCGATATCCGTCGGCGGTGACGAGGACGACCGGTTCCAGCTGGCCGAGCCGATCCAGCGCCGCCTTCGCGGAATAGTCCTGCCCGCAGGCGCTCCAGATGGCGCCGATGCTCGCGCTGGCGAGGAACGCGACGACGGCCTCGGGGATGTTGGGCAGATACCCGACGACACGGTCGCCTGCCGTCACACCGTGCGATCGTAGCGTCTGTGCGAATGCCGCAGTGCGGGCGAGCAATTGGTGCCATGACAGCTCGGTGACCTCGTCGCCTTCGCTGACATGCAGGATGGCGGGTCGGTCGGTACGCGCATTGCGCACGATCTGGTCGACATAGTTCAGGCGCACACCGGGGAACCACCGCGCCCCCGGCATCTCGGCGCTTTCCAGCACGCTGTCGGGGGGATCACCGAGGTCGAAGTACTCCCACAGCGCACCCCAGAACGCGGCGGGGTCGTCGACCGACCACTGCCACAACGCCCGGTAATCCGCTATCGGTGCACCGGTGCGCTGCTGCACGAACCGGGCGAAATCGGTGACGCGTGCGTCGGCGATATCGCGTTCCGTCGGCTGCCACTGCGGAGCAACCAGCGCCTCTGAGGCATGTGTCATCGGGCGCTCCAGCCTCCGTCCATCGTGTACGACGCGCCGGTCACCATCCCTGCCGCCGGCGAGGCCAGCCAACCGACCAGCGCGGCAACCTCTTCCGGCTCGACCAGCCGTTTAATCGCGCTCTCCTTCAGCAGAATCTCGGCCACCACCTGATCCTCGGGGATGCCGTGGGTGCGGGCCTGGTCGGCGATCTGCTTGGTCACCAGCGGCGTGCGGACGTATGCGGGATTCACACAGTTGCTCGTCACGCCATGCGGGCCGCCCTCGAGCGCCGTCACCTTCGACAGGCCCTCCAGCGCGTGTTTTGCGGTGACGTAGCCGACCTTGTACTCGGAAGCGCGAATGCCGTGCACCGATGAGATGTTAATGACGCGGCCGAACTTCTGCCGGTACATGTGCGGAAGCGCCGCCCGGATGAGCAGGAACGGCGCCTCCACCATCAGTGCCACCAGGGTCCGGAATCGCTCGGGTGCGAAGTCGACGATCGAGTTGATGCTCTGCACACCGGCGTTGTTCACCAGGATGTCGGCCTCCAGCCGCAGGTTCTCCAGCGATGAGACATCGAGGAGATCCACCGTCCATGCTTGCCCGCCGATGGCCTGCGCCAGATCCTTCGCGCCGGCTTCGTCTACGTCGGCGACCGTGACCGTCGCGCCGTGAGCCGCAAGCTCCCTGGCGCACGCCGCACCGATCCCGCTCGCACCACCGGTGACGAGTGCCGTGCGACCGTTGAGGGCGGTCGATGCCGCACCCGGCTTGGCGAGGTCGTCGCGGACACTCATCGCACACTCCTGCCTCAGATGTGATAGCGGACACAGATCTGAAGTGAGTATTCATGCAGATTCACAGGCACGCAATGGCCAAAACTGCAGCAGCCATCTGCAAAAATGCAGATATGCCCGCGCCATCGTCAGGCCGCCGCCCGAGCGCCGATGACCTGTTGGTGCTGCTCGCGGTGGGCCGGTCCGGGCGGTACAACACCGCGGCCGAGGAGCTCGGCCTCAACCACACCACGATCTCGCGCCGTATCGCCGCGCTGGAATCCTCTATCGGCGGCCGGGTGCTGGCGCGCGTCGGCGGCGGCTGGGAGCTCACCGAGCTCGGCCGCGAGGCCCTGTCTGCAGCGGAGGTCGTTGAATCGGCGGTCCGCTCGTTGACCGTGGACCCCGGCGGCATGCGCACCCTCGAAGGCGTGGTGCGGATATCGGCCACCGATGGATTCAGCGCGTACATCGCCGCGCCTGCGGCCGCACAGGTGCAACGCCGACACCCCAACGTGGCGGTCGAGATCGTCGCCACCACCAGACGGGCCACCCAGCAGAGATCGGGCCTCGATGTCGAGGTGGTCGTCGGTGAGCCGAAGGTCCATCGCGCCAAGGCGATTCGGCTCGGCGACTATTGCCTCGGTCTGTACGGTTCCCGCCGCTATCTCGCCGAGCACGGGATGCCGACGAGCATCGCGGATCTCGCCCGCTATCCCCTGGTCTACTTCATCGACTCGATGTTGCAGGTCGACGACCTGGACATCGCTACGAGCTTCGCGCCTGCGATGCGCGAATCAGTCACGTCCACCAATGTTTTCGTGCACGTCGAAGCAACCCGGGCCGACGCAGGCATCGGCATGTTGCCGTGCTTCATGGCCGACCGCCACGACGACCTGGTCCGCGTGCTGCCCGACGCCGTGGCGATCCAGTTGACCTATTGGCTGGTCACCCGTGCCGAGACCCTGCGCAGGCCAGAAGTCGCCGCCGTGGTGGACGCGATCCGCGACCGCGTGCACGAACAGCGCGACGTCCTCCTCGGCCGGCGTCAGTGACCAAGAGAGGTCACGGAACGCTGTCCCACTTCTCGTCATCGACATCGGCGATGCAGTGGTATGCGATCACCGGAGTCCCCGGCTGGGCCACGCCGCCGAAAACGTTGAGGCAGGGACCGAGGGCGCTGGTGACCTGGCCGTTGCCCTGAGCAGCCCAACGCATGTTGTTCGCGCTCGCCTGGCACGGCGCGAGCATCGCCGGGGTGTTATCCGCTGCGTCGCTGATGCTCACGCAGCGCCCGGGGAATGCGGCGCTTTCGATCTGACCGGCGGAGTTGAGGACCCAGCGCTGGGAGTTTGACCCATTGCAGGGGTTCACCACCGTCGCCGCGTTGTTCCCGTTCGGGCCGTCCAAGCACCAATCGCCCAATCGGCTCTTCAGCTGGACCGGCTCAGCGGCACTCGAAATACCAGCGCTGAGCAGCGCGACGCCGAAAATTGCGCCGCTTGCGACGATGGCCCGGCACACACCGCCCATGGTTCCAGGATCCGCCACGAAGGCGAGAAAAGACACCCATCCTGATCTGACCGCTTGCGGTTGGACGCGCATCTTGCTGCAGTCATGGCATGCCGTTCATCGATCACCCGAAGGGGCACGCCTACTACCGGCACTGGGCTGCCGCCGAGCCACGCGCGGCCGTCATCTTCCTGCACGGCTTCGGCGAGCACACCGGTGTCTATCACCGGTACGGCTTCGCGCTGAACGCCGCGGGCATCGACCTGTGGGCCGTCGATCAGTTCGGCCACGGCCTCAGCCCCGGGGACCGGGGAGACTTCGGGTCGATTGAGGACAGCTCGGCGCTGGCCGACACCTTGACCGAACTCGCCGAACGCGAGCGTCCCGGACTGCCGCTGATCGCGCAGGGGCATTCGTTCGGCTCGGTCGTCACACTCTTCCGGCTGCTGGGGCAGCCCGAACGCTACCGGGCGGGCGTCATCTCCGGCGCCCCACTCGTTCCGATCCCCGAAATGCTCGACGCCGACAGCTCATTCGATCTGGACCCGAGCTGGCTCTCCGGTGACCCGTTCTATCTCGATTCATTGGAGAACGACCCACTGGCGTTCGTCGATGCCGACGGTTTGCCGCTGGCGCGAGAACTGGACAAGGCGTGGGACCGGTTCGGCGCCGAACTGCCCAAGCTCACAGTGCCGACGCTGGCGGTGCACGGCGTCAATGATCCGATCGCGCCGATCGATCCGGTGCGCGCCTACGCCGAACAGATCGATCCGCTGCAGCTCAAGGAGTTTCCCGGCGCGCACCACGACATTCTCAACGAGACTGTGCATCGCGAAGTGGCGGCGGCCGTAATCGACTTCGTCGACACACAGGCAGGACGATAGGGTCATTCCGACCTGGAGCGGCTGCACCGTGCGCGATGTCGTATATCGACGGCGTGTGCTGTGGCAGACTGCCTGCGAGGTTGGACCTGCAGGGACGTTTCGACATGGACCGGACCGCAGCGACGACGAGGAGCCATGAGTGGGGTCGGAGGAATTTCCACCGCAGGGAAACGGTCCGTCGGGGGAAGACACCGGCTCGCCCGGTGACGAGCAGAGCCGGCAGCCCGGCCAGCCCTCGCCCGGTGGCAGCATGCGGTTTCAGGATCCCGCGACGGCACGACCGCGCCCGCCTACCGTCGGTGAGACCCGGGCCCGCGAGAAGGCCGAGCGCAAGCGCCAAGAGCTCGAGAAAGCACGAGTCGAGGCCGAACTCAAGCGGTATCAACGCAACCAGCGGCTGAAGGGTGGTGCCGCGGTCGTCGGTGTAGTTGGTGTTGTTGCGGCGCTCGGCTATTGGGCGTTGTCGCCGCGTACGGTCAACGCGCAGTGCGTCCAGGAAGACGCCTCGGGCGGCCCGATCATCGTGCCCGACAGCTACTGCACCGGCCACGGCGGCGGCATCGGCGGCCTCTTCATCTACAGCGGCCACCAGTACCGCTACTACTACGGCAGCACCGGAACCGTTGGGGCGAGGCCGGCTGGGGGCACCACGATCGCGCCAAAGGGCACCACCGTCAAGACGTCGTCGGGCACCACCATCCAACGCGGCGGTCTTGGCAGCAAATTTTCTGGCAGCGGCGGCGGCTAGAGCAGCGGCTGGTGAAACGCGTCAGAACGGAGCGGCGGCCGGACTGGTTGTCGATCGTGGAAGCACAGGGGCTCGTCTTCGGCACGCCCGCGCTCGATGCGGCCGGAGGGGACCGCGTGTACTGGGACGAGTCCGTGTACTACGAGTTCGAGATGGATGAGGTGCTGGCGCTGGAGGCCGACGTCGAACTGCTGCATTCGATGTGCCTGCATGCCGTCGAGCAGGTCGTGCTCATGGAGCGGTACGCGGATTTCGGCCTTCCGGAGTGGAGTTGGCAGCCGATCGCCGAGTCGTGGCGACGCTCCGATCCGTACGTCTACGGGCGCTTCGACCTGCGTTACGACGCCCGCTCGCCTGCGAAGCTGTTGGAGTACAACGCCGATACCCCGACCACGTTGCTGGAGTCGGGGGTCTTGCAGTGGCATTGGCTGCAGGATGTGTTCCCGGGCTTCGATCAATGGAACTCGCTGCACGAACAGCTCGTGGACCGGTGGAAGGTCGTGCGGGATACTCTGCCCAGCAATGAGCTTTACTTCTCATGGTCCGGTGCCGAGCAGACCGGCGAGGATCAGATTACGACGACCTACATGCAGGAGACTGCGGCTGAGGCCGGGTTCGAGACGGTAGCTCTGGAAATCGAGGACGTCGGCTGGGACACCGCGCTGGAGCGCTTCGTCGACTTGGAAGAAGCGCCGATCGCTGCGATGTTCAAGCTCTACCCATGGGAGTGGGTGTTGGACGACGCGTTCGGCCAGCGCGTGGTGTCGAGCCTGCCAGATACCATGTGGATCGAGCCGCTGTGGAAGACGCTGCTGTCGAACAAGGCGATCCTGGCGATCCTGTGGGAGATGTATCCCGGCCACCCGAACCTGCTGCCTGCATACCTTGATGACCCCCACGAGCTCACCGAGTATGTCCGCAAACCCAAGCTAGGGCGCGAGGGCGGCAACATCACCATCGTCGGGCCCGGCATCGAGATGGCCACCGGCGGTGTCTACGGCGAAGAGGGCTACGTCTACCAACTCTTCGACCCACTGCCCCTTTTCGACGACATGCGGCCCTCGCTCGGTGCGTGGGTGGTCGGCGATTCGTCTGCGGGGTTGGGGATCCGCGAGGCCAGCGGACTGGTGACCAACGACCGTGCAGCTTTTGTCCCGCACCGAATTCCATTGACCGGAGAAAGTTAACGATGACAACCACCGTGATGGCGCTGGAGCCCGACTTCTGGCATTCGATCGGCCGCGGCGTCGGCGCCATGTGGCTGTATGCCGCTGTCGGGCTGGTGCTGATGGTGATCGGGTTCTACGCCATCGACCTGACCACGCCGGGTCCGCTGCGCCAAATGGTCAAGCAGGGCAAGCCGAATGCCGTCGTCATTTCCGCGGCGGGCATCGTCAGCATGGCGTTCATCGTGGTGCTGGCGATCTATTCGTCCGGCGGCAGGCTTGCCGAGGGACTGACCGCCGCGGCGATCTTCGGCTTCGTCGGCATCGTCGCGCAGGTTGTCATGATGCGTGTCGCGACGATGGTGCTCGGCGTCAATATGTCCGGCTGTTTGGAATCCGACAGCTTCTCCCACGAGTCGCTGATGGTGGCTGCCGCGCAGTTCGCGCTCGGGCTGGTCGTGGCGGTCGCCATCCTTTGAGACCTCGGCAGCTGCCAGTTGAACCGTGAAGCTCAGGCGCGGGGATCGCTTCACCCGGATGTCCGCCACGGTGGACGACCTCGAGCTGCCCCCGGCCGTTTTCGCGACGTGTCCGTGGCAACCGCGCGAGCCCATCGAGACAGGGTTTGCGGCAATGGCCGCGCTGCTGTGCACCCGCGCTGTGGGACAACCAGGTGGTCGGCGTGCCGTCGCGCGGCGTCGACGAACGGCGGCACGGCCTGATTCTCTGCACGGCGCGGTATGCGGCGTTCTGCAACAAGGCCTAAGGTCAACGTCTCCACCGCCATCCCAAGGGCGGCGCACCAGAGGGCCTGCCCGCGGCCGTCGACTCGGTCGGAGAGCAACTCCGGAGGACGGTCGTCGCAGGGGAGCTCGTCGCGAACCCTGGCGAGAAGTGCGTCCTGTGGGGTCTGGATACACGGGTCGGTGTGTTGGGCCGTGGTCTCGATCCGGCCCGTGTGGTCGCGATCCAGGATGCAGTCGCCGCGGCCCCGGGCACGCCGTAGGGTGTCCCCGTGCTGAGAAGGCCGGTGATCGCCGCCGCGGCCGTGCTGGCAGCGGGGGTATACCTCGCCACTCCGACCAGCGCCGATCCCGGAGACAACCCGTGCGAGTTCGCGATCAACTACTTCTGCAAGTTCATCCCGATTGCGCCGGACCTCGAGGGCGACGTCGACCTCACGACGGACCAACCGCCCGCCGATCCCAACGCGCCGCCGCCGGAATCGCTTCCTGTTGTCGACCCCTGCGCAGCTGGCTGCATCTAGAAGGCGTATCGGCCGCAAAGGTCCATCGGCGAGCATGCCCTCAGCCGATCAGACCAACTGTGGCTGCGCACGGCTCTCACTAACCGTCCTAATCCCGGTCCAACGCACGACGTGAGGCCGTCTTGTCGGTAGGGCGTGCGAAAGTGCGGGTGCGATGAAGCGGCACTCAACGTTCAAATTCTGCCTCAACCCAACGGCCGAGCAGCAGGGCATCCTCGCTCGGCGTGCCGGCGCCGCCCGGTTCGCGTTCAACCAGTGCCTCCACATGGTGGGGAGTGCGCTCGCGCAACACCGAACCGACCCGGATGTCAACGTGCCGTGGACTGGTTACGACCTGATCAACACCTTCAACATCTGGAAAAGAAGCGAGGCCGCCGGACGGCTGTTTGCTATCGACGGAGAGGGCGTTGCCTCCATGGTCGTGACGGGGCTGCCGTGGCGACGGGAGATCTGCCAGCAAGTGTTCGAAGAGGCCGCCGTCGACTGCGGGCGGGCACTAGCCGCCTGGTCGCAGTCCCGCAGAGGTACCCGTCGTGGCCCCCACGTTCGGTTTCCGCGGTTCAAGAAAAAGGCTGCCGGAGGAAGGCAGACGTTTCGGCTGCGCAACAAACATCCCAAGGGACGCCAGCCGACGATTCGTTTGGGCGAGACACATCCACGATCAGTGACACTCCCCGGTATTGGCGTTGTTGGATACGCGACGACACCCGCCGGTTGCGGCACATGCTAGCCAAAGACCGCGCAAAGGTTCTGTCCGCCACTGTCATCCAACAGGGTGGACGCTGGTGGGTAGCACTGAATGTGGCGGCCGCTGACCTACATCCGTCCCTCCGTCACCCGGCCCGCACGGACAGCGACCGCGGCGGTTGGGTGGGACTCGACCGAGGTCTGGCAGCCTTTGTCGTCGCTGCCAGTGCCGATGGTCATGAAGTCGCACGGATCCAGGACGCGCCCAAGGCGCTGCGTGCCGGTATGCGCCAACAGCGTCGACTCGCGAAGTCGTTGTCTCGCAAGAAGAAAGGATCGCACAACCGCCGCCAGTGTGCTGCCGGCTGGCACGTCACCACAACCATATCCGCAACATTCGCAGGCACCTCTTGTATCGGGTATCTAACGAGCTCGCCAAGACCCACGACAGGCTCGTGATTGAGGATCTGAATGTGTCCGGAATGCTGCGTAATCACCGCCTCGCCCAAGCCATTGGAGACGCTGGCTGGGCCGAATTCGCACGCCAGCTGCGCTATAAGACTGACTGGCGCAATCGCGAGCTCGCAATCGAGGACCGGTGGTATCCGTCGAGCCAAGTCTGTTCACGGTGCGGCAACCGTAACCACAGAATGACATTGAGTGACCGGGTGTTTATCTGCGACTGCGGGTATTCGGACGATCGTGACCGTAACGCCGCTGCCAACCTTGCCAGATGGGCGGAGCGACATCATCTCGAACCCCGGACCCCCAAGCACGGAGGCCGGGTCACCAATGTCCGCCGACGAGATGGCGCTGACCGGCACGTCACTCGTGTCGGTGAAACCACCTCGGAAGACGTGGGAACCGACGTTCAAGCCACACCCGTGGCCCGAACAGAGGACGCCCGAGAAGGGCGGTGTCACACACCAACTAGGTTGTGTGACACGCTTCAAAGCCAGGTGTCGTCGGTAGTCGCGGTGAGGAAGGCCTCAAGGTCATCGCGCCACTGCGCCGGGGTGTTCTTGTCGGGCTCGATGCCGGTGTACTCGCCGCGGTAGAACAGCAGCGGACGCGGCTTCTTGTGCGGCGCGTCCGACAACGAGTGCACGGCACCGAACACCACGTAGTGATCGCCGCCGTCGTGCACGGAGTCCACGGTGCAGTCGATGTGCGCCAGGGTCCCTTCGATGATCGGCGAGCCGAGTTGAGAAGGTCGCCAGTCGATTCCGGCGAACTTATCTGGGTCCTTGGATCCGAAACGCGCCGAGACGTCCTTCTGCTTCTCGTGCAGGACGTTGACGCAGAACTGCCCGCTGGACTCGATGGCCTGCCAGGATCTCGACACCTTGGTCGGACAGAACAGCACCAAGGGCGGGTCCAGTGACAGCGCGGCGAACGACTGACACGCAAAGCCTACCGGCGCGCTTTCGTGCATGGTGGTGATCACGGTGATACCGGTACAGAACTGCCCCAGCACATTTCGGAATGTGCGAGGGTCGAGCGGTGGCTTGCTCACTAGCTCTTGAAGCCTACGCTGAAGTCGTGGCCCCACAGGCTGACGGCAGTGCTCTCCCGGGCCACCCAGCTGTCGTCCTCGACTTCAAGCCCTTCACAACCGAATTCGACGTCGAAGCCGCCGGGCGTCTTCATGTAGAAGGACAGCATCTTGTCGTTCACGTGCCTGCCGAGGGTCGCTGACATCGGCACCTTGCGGCGCAGCGCGCGGTCCAGGCAGAGCCCGACGTCGTCGGCGTTCTCGACCTCCACCATCAAATGGACGATGCCGCTGGGCGTCTCGCCCGGCATGAACGCCAGGCTGTGATGGCGCGGGTTGACCCCGAAGAAGCGCAGCCAAGCCGGCGCGCCGTCGGCGGGCCTGCCGACCAGTTGTGGTGGCAACCGCATCGAGTCGCGAAGCCTGAAGCCAAGGACGTCGCGGTAAAAGTGCAACGACTCCACGTCGTCGCGAGTGGTCAGCACCACGTGGCCGAGACCCTGCTCCTCCGTGACGAATTTGTGCCCGTACGGGCTGGCGACGCGACGGTGCTCCAGCGCCGCGCCATGAAAGACCTCGAGGCAGTTGCCGGAGGGATCCTGGAACCGGATCATCTCGTCGACGCGACGGTCGGCAAGCTCAGCGGCAGCGGCCTCCTTGTAGGGCGTGCCCTCCACATCGAGCCGCTTGCGGATCTCTTGCAGTCCTTGGGCATTGGCGCATTCCCAGCCGGACTCCAGCAGCCGGTCGCTCTCGCCAGGCACGATCACCAGACGCGCGGGGAACTCGTCCATCCGCAGATAAAGTGCACCGTCGGTCAGCCCCTTGCCCTCGGCCATGCCGAGCACCTTCAGGCCGTACTCGCGCCAGGCCGCAACGTTCGTCGACTCGATCCGCAGATAGCCCAGTGACCGGATGCTCATGACGCGCCCTTCCCAGAAACGTTCCTCAGGAAATCGACAGTCAGCCTGTTGAACTCGTCGAACTTCTCCACCTGGGCCCAGTGCCCGCATTGGCCGAAGACGTGCAGTTGCACTCGCGGGATCTGCTTGAGTGCCACCAGTGCGCCGTCGAGCGGGTTGACGCGGTCCTCCCGCCCCCAGATCAGGAGCACCGGCTGGCGCAGCCTGTAGACCTCACGCCACATCATGCCGAGCTCGAAGTCAGGGCCGGCGAACGACTTTCCCATCGCCCGGGTTGCCGCCAGCGACTCCGGCGTGCTTGCGATTGCGAAGCGCTCGTCGATCAGTTCCGGGGTGATCAACTTCTGGTCGTACACCATGATCCGCAGGAACGCCTCGAGGTTCTCGCGCGTGGGCTCATAGGAGAACTTGCCGAGCAGCTTGACGCCCTCAGTCGGGTCGGGCGCGAACAGGTTGACCGAGAGGCCGCCAGGACCCATCAGCACCAGCCGCCCTGCCCGGTCCGGGTTGTCAAGCGCGAACCGCACGGCGGTGCCGCCGCCGAGCGAATTGCCCACCAGCGCAGCGCGTTCGATGCCTAGGTGGTCGAACAGGTTCAGCAACGCAGTCGCGCTGTAGCGGTTGTACTGCTCGTGCTCGGTGTGCTTGTCGGAGTGGCCGTAGCCGGGCTGGTCGACGGCAAGCACATGGAAATGCTGCGCCAGCACGCCGATATTGCGTCCGAAATTCGACCAGCTCGACGCACCTGGGCCACCGCCGTGCAGCAGCACGACCGTCTGATCGTTGCCGACACCCGCCTCGTGGTAGTGCAGCCGCATGGCAGGGCCTTTGCCGTGTACCGCGGCAAAGCGTGACGTCGATTCGAAGGTGATACCGTCGGCCGTCAAAACAGGCTGAGTCATCTAGACCATCGTGTCCTGAGGCGGCAACCCGAACTCGTTGTTGCCGAAGATCAGGTAGGCACGTTCGGGATCATTGGCCGCGTGTACCCGGCCCGCGTGCGCGTCGCGCCAGAACCGTTGCACCGGAGCATCGTTGTTCAATGCGGTGGCGCCGGAGGCCTCGAAGAGACGATCGATCGACGCGATCGCGCGGCCGGTGGCGCGCACCTGGTCGCGACGGGCGCGGGCCCGCAACTCGAACGGGATCTCCCTGTCCCCCTTCAGCAACGCGTACTCGTCGCCGACATTGCCGATCAGCTGGCGCCATGCGGCGTCGATGTCGCTGGCGGCCTCCGCGATACGGACCTTGGCGAACGGGTCGTCCTTGGCCTTCTCCCCCGCGAACGCGGCGCGCACACGCTTGCCCTGGTGCTCGACATGGGCGTCGTAGGCGCCGTACGCCATGCCGACGATCGGCGCCGAGATGGTCGTGGGATGCACAGTGCCCCAGGGCATCTTGTATACCGGTGCGGTGTTGGTCTGCAGGCCACCCGCGGTGCGGTCGTTCATGGCCTTGTATGAGAGGAAGCGGTGCCGCGGCACGAAGACGTCCTTGACCACGATGGTGTTGCTGCCGGTACCGCGCAGGCCGACGACGTGCCATACGTCGTCGATGCGGTACTCAGTGCGCGGAATCAGGAAGCTGCCGAAATCTACTGGCCTGCCGTCCTTGATGACGGGGCCGCCAAGGAACGCCCATGTGGCGTGGTCGCAACCGGACGACCAGTTCCACGAGCCGTTGACGAGGTAGCCACCGTCGACCACGGTGCCCGCGCCCATCGGCGCGTACGACGATGAGACGCGCACGGCGGGATCGTCGCCCCACACCTCTTCCTGTGCCTGCTGATCGAATAGCGCCAGGTGCCAGTTGTGCACGCCGATGATCGAGCTGACCCACCCGGTCGAACCACACGCCGTCGCGATGCGGCGCACGGCTTCGTAGAACACGGTCGGGTCGCACTGCAGGCCGCCCCACTGCTCGGGTTGGAGCAGTTTGAAGAAGCCGACCTCGTCGAGCTCGGCGACGGTCTCGTCGGGCAGCCGCCGCAGATCCTCCGTCGCCTGGGCTCGCTTGGCGATCAGCGGTAACAGGTCGTCGATGCCGGCTAAGACCGACTGCACGTCACCCTGTTCAATGGACGTCACTGGTTTGCCTCCCGGGAGTTCGGACCTAAAGGAAGATTAGAACACGTTACGATTTGTGTCGAGCAGGGCATTCCTGCGGCGGCTGGACCTGGGAACATGCGTTTCTGTAACCTGTTCTAGTTATCGGCACACGGAAGGGCGAAGCAGTGACGGACGAGCCACTCGGTAGCCACGTGCTCGAGCTGCAGGTGGCCGACGTCGTGGAGGAGACTTCAGACGCGCGGTCGCTGGTGTTCGCCGTGCCCGACGGTGTCGAGATTCCTGCCGACCGGCTGCGCTATTCGCCCGGACAGTTCCTGACTCTGCGTGTGCCGAGCGACCGCACCGGCTCGGTGGCCCGCTGCTACTCGCTGTGCAGCTCGCCCTTCACCGACGACCAGCTGACCGTCACCGTCAAGCGCACGGTCGACGGGTATGCGTCGAATTGGTTGTGCGACAACGCCCATCCGGGGATGAAGATCCACGTGCTCGCGCCGTCGGGCACCTTCGTGCCGAGAACCCTCGACCAAGACTTCCTACTTCTGGCGGCAGGCAGCGGCATCACGCCGATGATGTCGATCTGCAAGTCCGCCCTCTCCGAGGGCGGCGGCAAGGTGGTACTGATCTACGCCAACCGCGACGAGAACTCGGTGATCTTCGCTGGCGCACTGCGCGAATTGTCGGCGAAGTACCCCGACCGGCTCACCGTCGTGCACTGGCTGGAGACGGTGCAGGGGCTGCCGACTGCGGCGGCGTTGGCCGGCCTTGCCGGGCCGTACATCGGCCGCGACGCCTACATCTGCGGACCCGGCCCGTTCATGGCGGCGGCCGAGGAAGCGCTGAAGAACTCGGACGCGCCTGCCCACAAGATCCACATCGAGGTGTTCAAGTCGCTGGAGTCCGATCCGTTCGCTGCGGTCGTCATCGAGGAGGACGACAGCGACGAGGGGCCGGCCACCGCGATCGTCACGCTCGACGGTGAGCGGCATGAGGTGCGCTGGCCACGGAGCGCGAAGCTTCTCGACGTCCTGCTCGACAAGGGTCTCGACGCCCCGTTCTCCTGCCGCGAGGGCCACTGCGGCGCTTGCGCGGTGCTCAAGAAGAGCGGCGACGTCGAGATGGAGGTCAACGACGTGCTCGAGCAACAGGATCTCGACGAGGGTCTGATCCTCGGCTGCCAGGCCCGGCCGCGGTCCGATTCCGTCGAAGTCACTTACGACGAATAGGGGACGGCTAACTTCGTGACGATGAACCGGCTCACGGCAGCGGGCGCGGCGGCAATGCTGGCCGCGGCGCTCGCGCCCACCGCGTCGGCCTCGGCTGCGTCCAACTCGGCCGTCACCTCGATCCCTGTCGATCCGGCGACCCAAATAGAAATGCACGTCACCGCCAACTGCGCGGGAACCAGGTGCACGTTCAACACCACCGCCAACCTGTTGACGCCGGACGGCCCGACCGGATTCCCCGGCGACACATGGGCACGACAGACCATCACGGTGCGCAGCTCGGACCGCAACGTGTGGCAGGAAGCCGGGTACAGCGCACCTTCCGGCACGCCCAGGGCGGACAAGGGCGCGAACCACGACAACGTGCTTTCGAAGATGTACAAGTCACTCAGCGACGTCGAGATCTCGGTAACCACCTTTGGCGGTGGACCGATCGAACGCTTTCAGGTCGACGGCGACTCGGTACCCACCGACTGGAGCACCGGCCAGCCGAACACCCGCGCCAACTTCATCGCTTGCTCCGTCATCCAGGTGGTTTACGGCGGCGTGAATCTCACGACGCCGACCGCCTGCGCTCAGACGACGTTCAGCTAGCCGTCGCGTCCAGGGAGCCCACCCGCGCCGCACCATCCTTGGGCCCTGACTGCGGTGAGAGGTTCGGCCAACCAACAGGTAGGCATTTGGTCGTGGACGCCGCTGCTCTCTCGCATTTGACTCGACGGTAGTCGAATGGGGAAGGGCCAAAGCCATGACACACAAGCACATTGTTGACGAGGTCGCCGATTTCGTGGTCGGGGCGACTACCGCTGATATCAGTGCCGGCGCTATGCGGACGCTGAAGCGGAATGTGCTCGACAGCATCGCCTGTGCCGTGGGCGCACTCGATGGAGAGCTCATCGAACCGATCCGCGCGCACGCCGAGCAGTTCAGCGGCCGCCCCACCGCGACATTCATCGGTGGCGGACGCGCCTCGGTGGATCAAGCCGCGTTCTTCAACGCCGTGCTGGTGCGCTATCCCGACCTGCTCGATACTTTCCTGACGCCGGGCGGCCTCTGCCATCCCGCAGACAACTTCGGCGCGATCCTGGCGGTTGCCGAGCACGTCGGCGCGAGCGGTTCGGATTTCCTGCTCGCACTTGCGGTCGCATACGAGGTCCAGTGCCGGTTCAGCGCCCAGGTTCCGGTCATGGCCCGCGGTCTCAACCACGCGCTGCAGCTTGCGATGTCGGCTTCCGCCGGGTCGGCGAAGCTGCTGGACTTCGACCCCGCGCGAACCGCATCAGCCATTGCCGCGTCGACAGCGGACAACGTGTCGCTTGCCGCCGTACACGCCGAACCGGTCTCGAATTGGAAGGGCATCTCCCCTGCCATCACCGGCATGCGCGCGGTGTACACCACCTTGCTGGCCGGCCGCGGAATCACCGGGCCGCGAGCGCTTTTCGACGGCCCCAACGGCCTCGAGCAGCTCTTCGACCAGGGCATCGACATGCGCACCGGCGACCGTTCGTTGACCGCCGTCGGGCAGACCTACCTCAAGCAATACTGCTCACTGATCCACGGGCAGGCCATCATCGATGCGACGCTGGCGCTCCGCGACGATCATCATGTCTTCGGTAGCGACGTCGCGTCGGTGACCCTCGAGGTGTTCCAGGGTGCCTACGACTTCGCCGGTGGTGGCAGCTACGGCAGCAAGGACCACCCGTCGACGAAGGAGCAGGCCGACTACAACCTGAAGTACCTCAGCGCGGTGGCACTGCTCGACGGTCAGGTCGGTCCCGAACAGGTGGAGACCGAGCGCATCAATCGCGCCGACGTCCAGGATCTGCTGTCGCGCGTCGACGTCAAGCCTGCGCCCGATCTGACGGCCGCCTATCCCGAACGCACGTCCGCCCGCGTGCACATCGTGACGCACGACGGGCGGACACTGTCCCGCGAACAGTCGGACTTCGAGGGCTCGCCGACGCGGCCGATGTCGTGGGATCGCGTAGTCGAGAAGTTCGACTGGCTCGCCGAGCCGTTCGCCGACGATGCGCTACGCGCCGACATCGTGTCCGCCGTCGGTAATCTCGACCACATCCGGGTCTCGGAACTGGTGGGCTTGCTGTCCGCTGCGAGCCCGACGGCCAAGGGGCCACGTAGTAGGGGACGACTCTGAGAAGCTCCCGCCATTCGTGAGCGCCACGGGAGGCGGACCTAGCGCGGCAGCCCGAGCAGCCGCTCACCGGCCAGTGTGAGCAGGATCTGCTCGGTGCCGCCTGCGATGGTCAGGCAGCGCGTGTTGAGGAAGTCGTGCACCTCTTTGTTCTCGACGACGCCCGCGCCCTCCGACAGCTCCATCCGGAACTCGGAGAGCTCCTGCCGGTACCGGACGCCAATCAGCTTGCGCGCGCTGGCCTGCGGGCCAGGGTCCTGACCGCCGAGGGCCAGCTGCGCAATCCGCTGGTCGAGCAGCGACCCCACCTGCGCGGAGCGGATCAGTTCACCGAGCCGGTCGGCCACGGCGGGGTCGAGTTCGAGTTTGGCGACCGTGCGAAGCAGCTCTTCCATCGGATTGCCCAAGGCGGTGCCATGGGCCATCGCGACGCGCTCGTTGGCCAGCGTTGTGCGGGCCAGCCGCCAGCCGTCGTTGACCTGCCCGACGACCATCTCGTCCGGCACGAAGACCTCGTCGAAGAACACCTCGTTGAACAGGTTGTCGCCGGTGATCTCGCGCAACGGCCGGATGTCGATGCCCGGTGACTTCATGTCGACGAGGAAGTACGTGATGCCCTTGTGCTTCGGCGCGTCTGCGTCGGTGCGTGCCAGGCAGACTCCCCATTGCGCCCAGTTCGCCCGCGACGTCCACACCTTCTGCCCCGTGAGCTTCCAACCTCCTTCGGCGCGAACGGCTTTCATCCGCAGAGAGGCAAGGTCGGAGCCTGCGCCCGGTTCACTGAACAACTGGCACCAGAACAGCTCACCGCTCAATGTTGCGGGCACGAACCGCTCGATCTGCTCGGGGCTGCCGTGCTCGAGGATCGTCGGCGCGGCCCACCAGCCGATGACAAGGTCCGGCCGCACTACGCCGGCCTTGGCCATCTCCTGATCGATCAGCAGCTGCTCGGCCGGACCGGCTTCGCGGCCGTAGGGTCGCGGCCAGTGCGGCGCCAGCAACCTGGTCTCGGCAAGCGCCACTTGCTGCTTCTCGGCGGGCAGCACGGCGACTTCGGCTACCGCAGAAGCGATTTCGGGCTGCAGATCCGCAACTGAATCCAGATCGACATGCAGTTCGCGGCGTACGCCCTGGCCCGTCAGTGCCGCGATTCGTCGCAGCCAATACGGCAGGCCGCCGAGGAACTGCGCGATCCCGTGCGCACGGCGCAGATACAGATGTGCGTCGTGTTCAAACGTGATCCCGATGCCGCCGAGTACCTGAATGCAGTCCTTGGCGTTGGCCTTCGCCGCTTCGATCGCGGTCGACGCCGCGACCGCCGCGGCGATAGAGAGTTGTCGCTCATCGGGATTGGCCACGGCGGCGGCAGCGTCACTCGCGGCTACCGAAATCTGCTCCGACCGCAACAGCATCTCGGCGCACATGTGCTTGATGGCCTGGAAACTGCCGATCGGCTTACCGAACTGCTCGCGCACCTTCGCGTACTCGGTGGCGGTCCGCAGTGTCCAGCGGGCCAGTCCCGCGGCCTCGGCGGCGAGCACGGTCGCGGCGAGATCCCGGACCCGCTGGGCCGATACGGGCAGCACCTCGGCGGGTGCGGAGTCCAGCAGCACCCGCGCCAGCGGGCGCGAGAAGTCGGTGGCCTTCAGCGGTTCGACGGTCACACCGTCGGCGGTCGCGTCGACGAGCAGAACCACGTCGGCCGCGGGCAGCAGCAGCATCCCTTGCGTATCGGCACCGAGCACGTATTCGGCACTTCCGGAGGCCCGACCCGCGTCGTACCGCACGTCGGCCGATGCGGCGACACCCGCGGTGCGCTCCCCCGATGCCAGCGCGTCGAGCAGCTCGGCATGGGATGCACCGAGGACCAGTGTCGCCAGCGCCGTGGTGGCCACAGGGCCGGGGACCATCGCCGCGGCGGCTTCGTCGACCATCGCGCACAGGTCATCGACGGTGCCACCGGCACCACCGTGCTCCTCGGGAAGCGCGACGCCGAAGATCCCTAGTTCAGCCATGCCCCGGTACGCGGCGCGCCATGCGTCGGCCTCGCCGCGCTCCACCGCGCGCGCGGCCTCGATCGCAGCGGAACTGGATGCCCAGGAACGAACCAGCTCACGTGCGGCAAACTGCTCGGAAGTGCTGGTCCCCGGGGAAGAAACTGCCACCGTGACTCCTACCGTTTGGGCGAGAAGGGCGTGCTTCTCACTAGAACGTGTTCTAATAGTGCCAGCGTTCGACCGTCAAGTCGACCGCCATTAGAGCAGGACACATCGGTGTCTTAATGGGCGCGGAGGTGAGAAATTAGAGATCGACATGCGTATCGTTTTCACCAAGAGCGCAAGATGAAGGAGCTGCCCGCCGCATGTCCGGCATGTCCCAGCCAGCCAACACCAACCCGGCTTCGGGATCTGACTCGCGACCACGTCAGGTGATGAACGTGGCCGTGTTGGCGGAATCCGAGCTCGGGTCAGAAGCCCAGCGTGAGCGCCGCAAGCGCATTCTGGACGCCACCCTGGCCATCGCCTCCAAGGGCGGCTACGAGGCGGTTCAGATGCGTGCGGTCGCCGAACGCGCCGACGTCGCGGTTGGCACGCTGTACCGCTACTTCCCGTCGAAGGTGCACCTGCTGGTGTCGGCCCTCGGCCGCGAGTTCGAGCGCATCGACGCCAAGACCGACCGCGCCGCGCTGTCCGGCGGCACGCCGTACCAGCGGCTCAACCTGATGGTGAGCAAGCTGAACCGGGCCATGCAACGCAACCCGCTGCTGACCGAGGCGATGACCCGCGCGTTCGTCTTCGCCGACGCGTCGGCGGCCGGTGAGGTCGATCACGTCGGCAAGCTGATGGACTCGATGTTCGCCCGCGCCATGAGCGAGGGCGAGCCGACCGAGGACCAGTACCACATCGCGCGCGTGATCTCCGATGTCTGGTTGTCCAACCTGCTGGCCTGGCTGACCCGGCGCGCGTCGGCGACTGACGTCAGCAAGCGGCTGGATCTGGCTGTGCGTCTGCTCATCGGAGACGGGGAGCACCCTAAGATTTAGCGGGTGGCTTCCCAGCTACCGGTTGAACTGCAGCGCGCGCTGACCACTGTCGCGCGGGTCCCGCGTCTGCTGGTGGCCTGCGACTACGACGGCACCATGGCGCCGATCGTCGCGAACCCCGACGATGCGCGCCCCCTCGCCGAGTCGGCGGCGGCCCTTCGGTCGCTGGCCGCGTTACCGTCGACGACGGCGGCGCTGATCTCCGGCCGGGCGCTGCGTGACCTGGCGACGCTTTCGCGGATGCCCGCCGAAGTCCATCTGGTCGGCAGCCACGGTTCCGAGTTCGACACCGGCTTCGTGCACGCCATCGACGACGCGGCCAAGGCGCTGCTGGGCAAGATCAAGGACGCGTTGAGCGCGATCGCCGCGGAGTACCCCGGCGTCGCCATCGAGATCAAGCCGGCCAGCGTCGCCCTGCACGTGCGTAACGCTGATCCCGCCGACGGCAAGGAGGCCTTGAGGAAGGCCCACGCCGCCTCGCAGCACTGGGACGCGCAGATCACCGAGGGCAAGGCGGTGCTGGAGTTCGCGGTCATCCAGACCGACAAGGGGCAGGCGCTCGACATCCTGCGGCACCAGGAGGCCGCCTCAGCGGCGGTCTTCGTCGGCGACGACGTCACCGACGAGAAGGCGTTCCGACGGCTGCACGGGCCCGATATCGGGATCAAGGTCGGCGATGGCGACACCTTGGCCGGCTACCGCATCGAGTCGCCCGAAGTAGTGGCCACCGTGCTGGAGTGTCTCCTCGAGGCGCGCCGCACCTGGCTGTTGGGCGGACACAGCACGCCGATCGAGCGGCTGACGATGCTGTCCAACTCCCGCACGGTCGCCCTGCTCACACCCGACGCCGATGTGGTGTGGATGTGCCATCCAACGGCCGATTGTGCTGCCCTGTTTTCCCGGCTGCTCGGCGATGCGACCGCAGGGCACTTCGCGATCGGTCCGCAACGCGAGGCGCTGCCGCTGTCTCAGCGCTACGTCACCGGCACGATGACCGTCGAAACACGTTGGGCCAGTCTGCTTGTCACCGACTATCTGTCCCACGACGTCGGCGCGGGCCGCACCGACCTGATCCGTGTGATCAGCGGGCAGGCCAAGGCGGTGGTCGAGTTCGCGCCGCGGCCCGAGTTCGCGCAGGCGCCAGTCCACCTGCGCGTCGACGAGGGCGGCTTGAGGGTGTTCGCGACCAACGATCCGATGGTGTTGCGCTCTCCCGGCGTGGAGTGGCAGATCGTGCCCGACGGGATCCACCAGACCGCGCGGGCCGTCATCGACCCGTCGAGCGGGCCCGTTGTCTTGGAATTACGCTGTGGCACTGAGGATTTGGCTGAGAGCCCCGTCGATGATGGGTCACGGCGTGCCCGCGCCGAGAGCTACTGGAGCGACTGGGTTTCCACACTCGCACTGCCGTCGCTGAAACCTGAGCTGATGAAGCGGTCGGCGCTGACCCTGCGCGCGCTGGTGCACGCCGACACCGGCGCGATCATGGCCGCAGCCACGACGTCGCTGCCCGAGGAGATCGGCGGCGTCCGCAACTGGGACTACCGCTACTGCTGGATCCGCGACGCCGCCATGACGGCCTCCGCGCTGGTGTCGCTGGGCTCGGTCGCCGAGGCCGAAGGATATCTGAACTGGCTGCACGGTGTCATCGAGACGATGCACGGGCCCGAGCGACTGCATCCGCTGTACGCGCTGTCAGGGGCGATCCTCGGCCCCGAGGCGGTGATCGACTCGCTGCCCGGGTACGCGGGCTCGCGCCCCGTACGGGTCGGCAATGCCGCCAATGTCCAAGTGCAGCTTGACGTTTTCGGCCCCGTCGTGCAGCTGATCTCAGATCTGTGTCATCGTCGGGTGGCCGACGGCGTGCCCGACGCGTTGACGGATTCGGACTGGAATCTGGTCAGCGAGATGGTGTTCGCCGTCGAAAGTCGTTGGGTGGAGCCGGATCACGGCATCTGGGAGATTCGAGGCAACCCGCGCCATCACGTCTACTCAAAGGTGATGTGCTGGTTGACGGTGGATCGCGCCCTGAAACTGGCCGCGGAGTTCGGCCGTGAGGCACCACAGGGCTGGGCCCGGTTGCGCGACACCATCTCCGAGCAGGTGTGCGAGCGCGGCTGGAACGACGAGGTCAAGTCGTTCACCGCCGCGTACGACGGCACCGACCTGGACGCGGCAACGCTGCACATCGGCCTGTCGGGGCTGATCGATCCGGCCGATGAGCGGTTCGCGGCCACCGTGATCGCGACTGAAGCCGAACTACGCAGCGGCGCAACGGTTTATCGGTACCACGGCGACGACGGGCTGCCGGGTACCGAGGGCGGCTTCCATCTGTGCGCGGCGTGGTTGTTGGAGGCGTATCTGCTGACCGATCAGCGGTCGCAGGCCGAAGCGCTGTTCGACCGGTTGGTCGCCGCGGCGGGGCCGACGGGGCTGCTGTCCGAGGAGTACGACCCGGTGGCCGAGCGCGCGCTGGGCAACCATCCACAGGCCTACAGCCACATCGGGCTGCTGCGCTGCGCGCAACTACTGGACACCTAACCCGCGCGAGCGACCACTTTTGTACGTAGTTTCGCGGCGTGTCGCGTGCAAACACGGTCGCTCGCGGAAAGAACCTCAGGCGGGCGCGCCCGCTGTGCGGCCGCGCACCACCTCGGTGTCGAGCACGTCCATGACCGGCAGGCCGTCGCGCGGCGGGTGGTGCAGTAGCCGTCCGGCGCGACGGCCCTTCTCCATACTCGGCTGCACGACGGTGGTCAGGCCGCGCCGCAGCGCCTCTGGAATGCCGTCGAACCCGGTGACCGTCATCTGGCCCGGCACGTAGATCCCCCGCGCGCGCAAGTAGTCCATCGCCGAGAGGGCGAGCACATCGGCCGTACACATCAACGCGGTGATCCGCGGATTCGCATCGAGCGCGACCTCGGCGGCCGCACCGCCCGACGTCGGCAGGTGTTCGTAGCTCTCGACCACGGTCAGCGACTCGGGATTCAGGCCCACCGCTGTCATCGCGTCGTAGACGCCGTGGATGCGTTCGCGCTGCACATGAAAGTGCGGTGTCTGCACCCGCTCCGGGTCGGCCACCGCCGGCCGGGGGCCGCCGTGCGGCCAGTCGCGCCCCAGCCGCATGGTGAGCAAGCCGATCTCCCGATGGCCGAGTCCCACAACGTATTCCGCCAGGCGCCGCATCGAGCCGCGATCGTCGATCGAGACCCGGGAGGTGCCAGGGACGTCCTTGGGTTGGTCGACGACGACCACCGGCAGATGTCGTTGCTGCACGACCGTCAAGTACGGGTCGTCATCGGAGGCCGAGTACACGACGAACCCGTCGACACCCGCCGCCAGTACCGCCGCGGTCCCGTCGCTGACGCTGCGGTTGGGTCCGATCGCCACCAGCAGCAGGCCCTGACCGGCCTCCTCGCACGATTCGGCAAGTCCGGCAACAAAATCCAGTGCCGCCGGATCGGAGAACGAGTAGTTCAGCGGTTCGGTGATCATCAGGCCGACGGCACCGGCCTTTCGGGTGCGCAGCGACCGCGCGACCGGATCGGGCCCCGGGTACCCCAAGCGTTTGGCGGTAGCAAGGACGCGCTCGCGGAGGTCGGCCGACAATTGATCCGGCCTGTTGTACGCGTTGGAGATGGTGGTTCGCGACACCTTGAGCTCGGCCGCCAACGAGGCAAGGGTCGCACGCCGTCTGGGCGTGGGACTCCTCGACATGCTCCAGGAGGTTAGCGGATCGAGTTGATAAACCCCGGTAACCATGCGCTAAAGTAATTGGAAACGGTTTTCATTTGTATTAGGAGCACACGATGCACGCGATCAGAGCAGCGGCTGGTCTGGCTTTGAGCACGGGTCTGATCGCCGGTGTGACGGCCTGCGGCCAGCACAACGAGGCTGCGTCCGACCATCAACATGCGACCGCGTCGGTCGTGGCGTCGACGAATGTGTGGGGCAGCGTGGCCAGTGCCGTGACCGGCGACCATGCCTCGGTGAAGTCGATCATCTCCAACCCCGCCGACGATCCGCACTCGTTCGAGGCCACTCCGGCCGACGCCGCCGCGATCGCAGATGCATCCCTGGTCGTCTACAACGGCGGCGGCTACGACCATTGGGTGGACGACGTGCTGTCCAGCCACAAGGACGTCCAGAGCGTCGATGCCTATTCGCTCCTGCCGAGCTCTGTCCCGCAACCGGCGAACGAGCATGTGTTCTACGACCTGGAGACTGCCAAGGCTGTCGTCAATCAGATCGCCGACAGGCTGTCGCAGTCCGATGCCGAGCACGCCGGCGACTACAAGGCCAACGCCGCCAAGTTCGTCGACGACGCCGACACCATCGGCGCCGCCGAACGGGCGATCGGGGTCGCGCACCCCGGTGCTTCAGTGGTGGCGACTGAGCCCGTTGCCCACTACCTGCTGGTCAACTCCGGAATCGTCGACAAGACCCCAGAGGGATTCAGCAAGGCGATCGAGCAGGACACCGACCCGTCGCCTGCCGACCTGGCCGCCCTGCTCGATCTGATCAAGAACCGTCAGGTGTCGGCGCTGGTGTACAACTCGCAGACCCAAACCGACGTCACCAAGCAGATTCAGGACGCCGCCGAGGGCGCCTCGGTGCCCATCGTCACCGTGACCGAGACGCTTCCCGCGGGCACCGACTACCTGACCTGGCAACGGCAGACCGTAGACCGGTTGGCGAGCCAGCTGGACAAGGCCCCGCAGTCGAACCGCTAGGTTCTCTTTGTGGCTGCTGACGTCGTCGCCGAACTGACCGGCGCCAGGCTGGCGTTCGGCGACCGCGTGCTGTGGGATCACCTCGACTTGACCGTGCATGCAGGCGAGTTCGTCGCCGTGCTCGGACCCAACGGCACCGGCAAGACCTCACTGCTCAAGGTGCTGCTCGGACAGCTCGCGCTCACCGCTGGCACCGTGAATGTCGCAGGGCATCCGGTACGCACCGGCAGCGAGCGGATCGGGTACGTCCCGCAGCACCGCTCGGTCGAGCGCGGGCTGTCGATGCGCGGCCAGGACCTCGTCGGGCTGGGCTATGACGGGCACCGGTGGGGCATCGTCAGCCTGCGACCAGCGGACCGCTCCGCCAAACGTGACGCCGTGCGGCGGGCGCTCCTTCAGGTCAACGGCATGCACCTCGCGGGTGTGCCGGTCGGCGTGATGTCCGGCGGCGAACTGCAGCGGGTCCGGATCGCGCAGGCCCTGGCAACCGATCCGGTGCTACTGCTGTGCGACGAGCCGCTGCTCAACCTCGACCCTGCCAACGCCCGGCTGGTGTCCGCGCTGATCGACCAGCGTCGTCGCGAGGCCGACACCGCGGTGCTGTTCGTCACCCACGAAGTCAATCCCGTTCTGCAGTTCGTGGACCGGGTGCTGTATCTGGTCGACGGCAGGTTCCGCATCGGCGCCGTCGAAGAGGTGATGACGTCCGAAACGCTGTCCGAGCTGTACCGCGCAGACATCGAAGTGGTGAAGGTCGGCGGCCGCTACGTCGTGGTCGGCGAGCACCTCGACCACTCGGGTCACGCGAGCGGACATGCCCATGAGTGATCGGCTCTCCGACCTGTTGTCGAACCTCTTCGCATTCGACGTCACCGCCGATCTGCTGGGCCGTGACTTCGTTCAGCAGGCGCTGCTCGCCGCCGCCGTGCTCGCGCTGGTGTCCGGCCTGATCGGGCCGTTCATCGTGATGCGCCAGATGTCGTTCGCCGTGCACGGCTCGAGTGAATTGTCGCTTACGGGTGCGTCTTTCGCGCTGCTCGCGGGTTTCAACGTCGGCATCGGGGCGTTGGTCGGATGCGGGCTGGCGGCCGTGCTGTTCGGCATCCTCGGTCAGCGCGCCCGCGAACGGGACTCGGCGATCGGCGTCGTGCTCGCGTTCGGGCTCGGCCTGGCGGTGTTGTTCATCCATCTGTACCCGGGCCGCACGGGCACCAGCTTCGCCTTGCTGACCGGTCAGATCGTCGGTGTCGGCTATTCAGGATTGGCGCTGTTGACCGTGGTGGCCGTGCTCGTAGTCGCGGTGCTGGCGGTCTCCTACCGTCCCCTGTTGTTCGCGACCGTCGATCCGGAGGTGGCCGCGGGCCGCGGAGTTCCGGTGCGCGCGTTGGGCATTGTGTTCGCCGCGCTGGTCGGGGTGACGGCGGCGCAAGGCGTCCAGATCGTCGGCGCGCTGCTGGTGATGTCGCTGTTGATCACGCCTGCGGCCGCCGCGGTGCGGGTGTTCGCCTCACCTGTCGCGACGATCGTGGCGTCGGTGGTCTTCGCGGAGATCGCCGCGGTCGGCGGGATCGTGCTGTCCCTGGCGCCCGGCGTGCCGGTGTCGGTGTTCGTCACCACGATTTCGTTCGCAATCTTCCTGGTGTGCTGGCTGATCGGACGCCGCGACCGCTCGTCGGCGCCCGCCTAGTCAACCCTGTGCCGTCGGACGCACAACGATCTCGCCGACGTCGACCGTCGACGGCTGCTCGATGGCGAAGGCGATGGCTCTGGCGACGGCGTCCGGCGGCATCGCGATCGCATCACGAGCCTGCTCGAGTTGCGCGCGCACGTCGGGATCGGTCATCGAATCGGCGAAGTCCGTTGACGTGATCCCCGGCGAAACGATGGTGACCCGCAAGTGGGGGCCGGCTTCCTGGCGTAGCCCCTCGGAGATCGCGCGCACCGCCATCTTCGTGCCCGCGTACACCGATTGACTCGGCACGACACGAAACGCCGCCGTCGAGGCCGTGTTGATGATGTGCCCGAAACCCTGTCTGCGGAACACGGGTAGCGCCGCGGCGATGCCGTACAGCACTCCCTTGATGTTCACGTCGACCATCAATTCCCAATCGTCGACGCGCAGCGCGTCGAGCGGTGACACCGGCATCACACCCGCGTTGTTGACGAGCACGTCGAGCCGGTCGTAGCTCTGCTGCGCGGCAGCCACAAAGGCACGCAAATCCGCACGGCGCCTGACGTCAATCGCCATCGCGATAGCGTCGCCTCCTGCGCCGGTGATGCGACGGGTCAATGTGTCCAGACGGTCACTCCGACGCGCCCCCAGCACGACCTTCGCGCCGCGAGCGGCGAGAAGTAGCGCCGTCGCCTCACCGATCCCGCTGCTTGCCCCCGTGATGGCGATGACCTTGCCGGTGATTTCGGCTTCGTTGTTGGGCACTCAATGACCAACCATGGACTCGTCGACCTATTCCATGCCCTGGCTTGATGTCGCCGGCCGTGCGGCTCCGCGTGCCACCGGACGGGCTGGGTTCGAACACCATTCGGACCACGAGCCGGGATACAGCGGCGTGTCGACGCCGACGACTGCGAGCGCCGCTACCACCACCGAAGCCGTGACACCGGAGCCGCAATAGACACCGCTCGCCAGCTCGTCGAACAGCCGGGTGAGATCGTCATCGCGCAGAAAGGTTCCGTCCTCGGCGAGCAACCCGGTGCTCGGCAGGTTCGTGGCGCCGGGGATATGCCCGGCCACCGGATCCACCGGTTCCACCTCACCGCGGAAGCGTTCGGGCGCGCGCGCGTCGAGCAGGACATCCGCGGTCGCGGCCTGCTCCGCCGTCAGCGTCGGACGCGCTCCGGCGTACAGATCGGCGTGCGGCACCGACACGTCTCCAGGTTCCGGTGTGACGATGCCGGTCTCCAGGGGCCCCGTCCAAGCGCCCAGGCCACCATCGAGGATGCGCACGTCGGGAATGCCCGCCGCCGTCAGCACCCACCACGCCCGGGCAGAACCGGCGCGGTTCCAGTCGTCGTACACCACGACTGGGACGCCTTGACGCACACCCCATCGCCGAGCGGCGGCCTGGACACTGCGTCCTGACGGCAGCGGATGGCGCCCGCGTCCTGGGACGCTGTGATCGCTGAGCTGGTCTTCAAGCGAGACGTACACCGCGCCTGGGACGTGGCCCTGCTCGTACGCGTCGCGGCCGTCCGGTTCAGCCAACTGCCAACGCACGTCCAGGATCGTCAGCGGTTCATCGGCGGCCAGGCGCCGGGCCAATTCGGTTGTGGTGATCAATACCTCGTCGCGGCTCACCACATCGATGGTGCCACCTAGGCTGTCCGGCGTGACCGAGCACGCCTTCACCGCAACGGAGCGACGAGCCGTCTATCGCGCGATCGCCGAGCGCCGCGATATGCGCAGATTCGTCCCGCACGCCTCGGTGCCCGACGACGTGCTCGCGCGACTGCTGCACGCCGCACACTCCGCCCCCAGCGTCGGGCTGATGCAGCCCTGGCGGTTCATCCGGATCACCGACGCGGTGCTGCGCACGCGGATTCACGCGCTTGTCGACGAGGAACGGTTGCGCACCGCGGAGGCATTGGGCCCCCGAGGTGACGAGTTCCTGGCGCTGAAGGTCGAGGGCGTCCTCGACTGCGCCGTACTGTTCGTCGTGGCGCTGTGCGACGGCAGGCAAAGCCATGTGTTCGGCAGACGCACCCTGCCGCAGATGGACCTTGCTTCGGTGTCCTGCGCGATCCAGAACCTGTGGCTGGCCGCCCGCGCGGAAGGCCTTGGGATGGGTTGGGTGTCGATCTTCGATCCCGCCGCGCTCGGCACGCTGCTGGCCATGCACGACGGCGCGGAACCCGTGGCGATCCTCTGCCTCGGCCCAGTCCCGGACTTCCCGCCCCGGCCGCAGCTAGAGCTCGACCACTGGACGCTCGGCCGTCCGCTGAGCGAATTCGTCTCGGAGAACGGCTGGACGGCGCCTACACCGGCATAGGCTGGCGTTCGTGGTGACTGTGGATCTCAATGCGGATCTGGGCGAAAGCTTTGGGGTGTGGCGGCTCGGCGACGACGACGCGATGCTCGACGTGGTCACCAGCGCCAACGTGGCCTGCGGCTTCCACGCCGGGGACGCCGCCACGCTGGCGCGGACGTGCCGCGCGGCAGCGGAGCGGGGGGTGCGGATCGGCGCGCAGGTGAGCTACCGCGACCTGGCCGGGTTCGGCCGTCGCTTCATCGACACGACGGCCGAGGACCTGACGGCCGATGTCATCTACCAGATCGGCGCCCTGCAGGCGCTGGCTCATGCCGCCGGCTCGACGGTCAGCTACGTCAAACCCCATGGCGCGCTGTACAACACGATCGTCAACAACCACGGTCAGGCCCGTGCCGTTGCGACGGCCGTGCATGCCGTCGATCCCGGTCTTCCGGTACTGGGACTGTCCGGTTCGGTGTTCTTCGTCGAGGCGCAGGAACTCGGCCTGCGCACGGTGCCCGAGGCGTTCGCCGACCGCGCGTATCGTTCCGACGGCCAACTGGTTTCACGACGCGAACGCAACGCGGTGCTGCACGACGTAGCGGAGATCGCCGATCGGGTGGCATCGATGGTCACCGCGGGCCGGGTCGCCGCGGCCGACGGATCGACGATCCCGGTGACGGTGGAATCCGTTTGCGTGCACGGCGACTCGCCGGGGGCGGTGCAGATCGCCAACTCCGTGCGGGACCGGTTGGTCGCCGACGGCGTCGAATTGAAGGCGTTTACTTAGTTTCAACGAACGGCAGAAGCGCCATCTCCCGCGCGTTCTTGATCGCCGTCGCGACTTGACGCTGCTGCTGGGGCGACAGCCCTGTCACCCGGCGTGACCGGATCTTGCCGCGATCGGAGATGAACGTGCGCAACAGATGCGTGTCTTTGTAGTCAATGGTCGCGACGCCGAGCGCCTTGAGCGGATTCTTCCTCTGCCGCTTGAGCTCTGGCAGTGGCGGACGCCGCATCCGTGACTTCTTGCCTGCCATCAGGTACTCCAATAGCGCGTGAGTTCACCTATCAGGTGTGCCGGGAAGTCTACCCAAGCACGAGATTCCCCGAGCGTGATTAGGAAATCACCGGGAGCTTCCATGAACCGCGAAGCATCGGCGGCCCGGGCGAAACAGATGTGGGCCGGCTCGCCATGCTCCCCCTGACAAGAGAACTCGGTCGCCATGCCACGCGACCACAATGCCTCGAGCAAGTCCCTGATGCCCTCGTCGACCTCGACGCCGTTCGAGGCCGCCACCTGGCGGTGAGCGGTCGTTGTGCGCATCACCAGCTCGCCTTGAAGACGCCCGGCAACTCACCACGGTGGGCCAGTTCACGCACCCTGACTCTGGACAGCCCGAACTTGCGGAGATGGCCTCGTGGCCTGCCGTCGACCGCGTCGCGGTTACGCACCCGAACCGGACTGGAATCGCGTGGAAGTCGCTGCAGCGCAGACACAGCCGCCGCGCGCTCGTCCGGCGTACTGGACGTGCGACGGATGATCTCCTTGAGTTCGGATCGACGTTCGGCATAGCGTGCCACCAGTTTTCGACGCTGCTCATTCTTTGCGATCTTCGATGCCGTCGCCATCAGCGTTAATCCCGAAAGTCGACGTGACGCCGGGCAATGGGGTCAAACTTTCGCAACACCAACCGATCGGGATCGTTGCGGCGGTTCTTCGTGGTGACGTAGGTGTATCCGGTGCCCGCAGTGGAGCGCAGCTTCACCGTCAACCGAATATCGTTGCGCGCCATCAGACCTTCCCTCCGTTGCGGCGGATCCGGGCCACGACCGCCTCGATGCCGTCGCGGTCGATAACCTTGATGCCCTTGGCGCTGACCCGCAACTTGATGCGGCGCCCCTCCGAGGGCAGGAAATACGACTTGGTCTGAATGTTGGGATTCCACCGCCTGCGGGTGCGCCGATGTGAATGCGAAACGGTGTTGCCGAAACCTGGACCCCGGCCGGTGACCTGACAGTGCGCGGACATGTGCCTCCCAACCATCGCGGTAATGCAAATGATTATCGTTTTCAACTATACGTTAGTCCAGGGGTGATTTTCGCGGGGCACCTAAGGTTGGCGAAATGCGCCTCAAACTCGGCAGGCCGGACCTGAGGGACTATGCGGGCGGCTTCGACACGCCTGCGGCCGGACCGGATGCACCGCTGACCGTGACGTGGGCAGGCGTCACCACGCTGCTGATCGACGACGGCGCGTCCGCTGTGATGACCGACGGCTTCTTCTCGCGGCCCAGCCTGTTCGAGGTCGGGGTGAAGCGGCTGACGCCGTCGGCGCCGCGGATCGACGGCTGCCTCACCCGCCTCGGCGTGCACCGATTGGAGGCGGTGCTGCCCGTGCACACGCACTTCGACCACGCGATGGACTCGGCGGCGGTCGCCGAACGCACCGGCGCCCGCATCGTCGGCGGCACGTCTGCGGTGCAGATCGGCCGCGGCGCCGGCCTGTCAGACGACCGGCTTACTGTCGTCACACCGGGTGAGCCGATAACGCTCGGCGCATACGACATCACCCTGATCGAGGCCGAACACTGCCCGCCCGACCGCTTTCCGGGCGTCATCCGCGAGCCGATCGTCCCGCCGGTCAAGGTATCCGCGTACAAGTGCGGCGAGGCCTGGTCGACGCTGGTGCACCACCGGCCGTCGGACCGGCGGATGCTGATCGTCGGCAGCGCAGGCTTTGTCAGGGGTGCGCTCGTCGGGCAGCATGCCGAGGTCGTATATCTGGGCGTCGGGCAGCTCGGGCTCCAACCCGAGGAATACATCGTCGATTACTGGACGGAGACCGTCCGCACTGTCGGCGCGCGCCGTGTCGTGCTCGTCCACTGGGACGACTTCTTCCGCCCGCTGCACAAGCCGCTGCGCGCGCTGCCGTACGCCGGCGACGATCTCGACGTGTCGATGCGGGTGTTGTCCCGGCTGGCCGAGGAGGACGGCGTCTCGCTGCACCTGCCCACGCTGTGGCAGCGCTGCGACCCGTGGAGTTGACGCTGGCGCTGGCCGCGCTGGCCGTGGTGCTCGGATTCGCGATGCTCCGCCCGCGCGGCTGGCCCGAGGCCGTCGCCGCGGTGCCTGCGGCAGGCCTGCTGATCGCACTCGGCGTGATCTCCTGGCACGAGGCTGCGGCCGAGGTGAGCCGGCTGCTGCCGGTCGTCGGGTTTCTCGCCGCGGTCCTCGTGCTGGCCCGGCTCTGCGACGACGAGGGCCTGTTCCGCGCCGCTGGCGCGGCCATGGCCCGGTCCAATTCGGGTAACCAGCAGCGGTTGCTTGCAACGGTTTTCGTGATCGCGGCGGCCACCACGGCGATCCTGAGCCTGGATGCGACCGTGGTACTGCTGACGCCGGTGGTGCTCGCCACCGCCCGCACGCTGCGGGTGCCTGCCCGCCCGCACGCCTACGCCACCGCGCACCTTGCCAACAGTGCCTCGCTGCTGCTTCCGGTTTCGAACCTCACCAACCTGTTGGCCTTCGGAGCGGCGGGGCTGTCGTTTCTCCACTTCACGGCGGTCATGACGCTGCCGTGGCTTGCCGCGGTCGGCCTCGAATTCCTGTTGTTGCGTTGGCTTTTCGCACGGGAGCTGGCGGTCGGACCCAGACACGACGACCGCTCAGACGATGTGCAGGTGCCGGTTTTCGTGCTCGTCGTGCTGACACTGACGCTTGCAGGGTTCGCCGTCACTTCGCTGTTCGGATTGTCGCCCGCATGGGCCGCACTGGCCGGCGCGGTCGTGCTCGGCGTACACGGCCTGGCCCGTGGCCGCAGCACCCTTGCCGGCATCGCGGACGCGCTGGACGTGCCGTTCCTGGCGTTCGTGTTGTGTCTGGGTGTGGTCGTCGCCGCGGTCATGGTCAACGGTCTCGACGGCGCGATGCGCGACGTGCTGCCGGCAGGCGACTCGTTACCCGCACTGCTCGGGACAGCGGCGATTGCGGCGCTGCTGTCCAACGTCGTCAACAACCTGCCTGCGGTCCTTGTTTTGCTGCCGTTGGTGACCGCGTCGGGTCCCGCCGCCGTCCTCGCAGTGCTCATCGGTGTCAACATCGGGCCCAACCTGACCTACGTCGGCTCGCTGGCGAATCTGCTCTGGCGCAGTGTCGTGCGCCGCGATATCCGGGCCGGCTTCCTCGAGTTCACCCGCGTCGGCCTGCTCACGACGCCGCTCACCCTGGTCATCGCGGTGCTCGCACTGTGGGTGGGGATCCGCGTCTTCGGCGTCTAGAGCGGTTGCAGCCAGACCGGATTCGACAACGCCACCATCGAAGGAAACCTCGCCCTGCGTCGCACCTCGACCCGGGCGAACGGCGCGTCGCCACCCGAAGTGGTCCACGTCAGCCGCCCGTCCCCTGACGCATCGGTCTTCGCCCGACCCACGCAACCGCCGTCGGTCACCAGCGCGATATTCGCGTCGGGTGCACCGCTGACCTCGGCGGTCACCGCTACGTCAGCGCCAGGCGGCACGGTCAACGTCTCGCCGGGCCCCGCCGTGGACCTGCTGCCTTCGCGAGATGCGCTGAGAACCAACGACACTGCGCTCGACTCCGCGACGTAGCAGCGCGCGCGACGGAGGCCATCGACGAGGTCACGGGTCACCAGGCCCTGCGCGTACACAACGGTTTGGGGTCGCCCGAGCGGTTGGGTCGACGCGTGCGAGTCGCTGCCGCCGACCGCGGTTATCCGTCTGCCCTGCCGCAGCAACTGCTGCCAGATGCGCAGCGACAGTTCGTCATCGACGTTCCACTGCCCGTTCCAGACTTCCATCGCGTCCACGTCGCGATAGCCGAACTCCCACGCGCATCCCGGCAGCGGCACCGACGGGTGCGCGGCCACCACCAGGCCGCCGTCCGCACGGACACGTTCAGCGTAGGTGGCGAAGACACCGTCACGCGGTGCGTACCGCCAGTCAATCCAGCAGCCGGGAGGCAGCGCGATCGCCAGCCAATGCCCGTGGCGAGTGGTGACCTCCTCACCCTCGATCACCTCCAGGCCGTCGCTTGCGGCGGCCGCCCAGGCCCGGTTGGCGGAACTGGTGTTGTGATCGGTGGAGCCGATGAAATCCAGGCCCGCCGACGTGGCGGCGTCCGCCATCTCGACAATCCGCCGTCGGCCGTCGGAATGCACTGTGTGCGTGTGTAAGTCACCGCGATACCAGCCCGGCTGACTGACGGGCCGCACGGCGTGGCGGTAGTCCGGAACCGGCCGCAACGACGGCTGCACGCCCCGCGTCAGGGTGATTTGAGCCTGCCAGTCCATGCCCATCGGGTTGAGCACCACCGGCCCGAGCGCCAACGCCCAGCGGCCCTGGTCGATCGGGCCCGCGAGGTAGCCGGGCGTCGCATTGACCGCGGACAGCATGAATCCCGCGCGGGCCCCGCCCGACCAGCCCCGGAACCCCGCGGCGTTGCCGAGTTCGTGGCCCGCGGGCCCGAAGATGCCCAGATCCAGCACGTTGCGGCCGATGCCGAGCAGCGAGAACTGGTCATGCGACGTGCTGACGTCGATCCGCTGGGTGCCGGAGGGCACCTCGAAGGGCACGTAGGCCCATTGGTCGATGCCGAAGCTGAATCGGCCGCGGAACGAAAGCTCGACGCGGGTGTCCGACTTCAGGGCCGCCATGACGTCTCCTCATTCGGTTCGGCCACATCATCGACGGCGTAGGCCTAAGCGACGGTTACATCGACGCGAACAGCGGTGGGACGGCTGACGTCGATTCGCCCACCGATGGCGCTGCGGGCGAGCAATTCGCCATAGCATCGGCAAGATTGGTGTCGTGGCCATGTTGTTCAGCAGATACGTGGCGCTCGGCGACTCGTTCACCGAGGGTGTCGGCGATCCACATCCCACCAGCCCCAATGGTTTGCGCGGCTGGGCGGACCACGTTGCAGTTGCGCTGACCCAGCACAACCCGGACCTTCGCTACGCCAACCTCGCGGTGCGCGGCCGCAGGATGGACGAGATCCTCGCGGATCAGCTTCAGACCGCGGTCATGCTCGAACCGGACCTCGTCATCGTCCACGCGGGCATGAACGACCTGCTTCTGGTGCGCAACGACATCGACGCGATGATGGCCAGATACGCCGATGCGCTGAAGACTCTGCAGCAGACCGGGGCCCACGTATTGGCGTTCACGGCGGGCGATCTGGGCACGGTGCCGCTGTTTCGCCGGCTGCGGGGCCGCGCCGCGGTTTACAACGAGCTGTTGCGCGCCATCGCCGACGACCTCGGACTGCAGCTGGTCGACTTCTGGCGCTTCACCGAGTTTCGAGATCCGCGCCTGTGGGCAGGCGATCGCATTCACCTCTCGCCGCTCGGCCATGAGCGGATGGCAGCGAAAGTTCTTGACACACTGACTATTTCGCACAACCTGCCGACGCGGTCGGCTGCGCTCCTCGCGTCGCCACCCGTGCGCAGCTTCTGGGAGAATCTGCAATGGACGTTCGCGTTCGCCGCGCCGTGGCTGGCAAAACGGCTACGCCGGGCGACGCCGGGCGCAGGTGTCAAGCCGAAATACCCGACACTGACGAAAATCGTTTAGGCCGATATGGACGTCAGTCGCAGAACACTCATCGTCGGAGGAACGTCGGCGATCGTCGGTGCGGGAGTCGGGGCCGGGGTCGCCGGGTTCGTCGCGAGCGATCGGACGGGTCCCACCCTGTGGCAGCGCGGCGACCGGAGCGACGCGCCTCGCGTCGGCGGGCTGCATCTGCAGTACGGTGCCGACGCGTCATCCGAGGTGGTGGTGTCGTGGCACACCGCCCCGGCGGTGAACAACCCGCGAGTCATGGTGGGCACGCCCGACGATGGGTTTGGCCGTACCACCGCCGCAGAGACCGTCAGCTACCGCGACGCCGCTTCTGGCACGGAGATCCGCGTCCACCACACCAGGTTGACCGGCCTCGCTCCGGACACCGACTACGTGTACGCCGCCGTGCACGACGGCGCCAGTCCCGAATTGGGCACCATGCGCACCGCGCCGCGCGGCCGCGCGGCCGTGCGTTTCACCAGCTTCGGCGACCAGTCCACCCCGACGCTGGATGCGATGGTCGCGAAGGCGTTCGGCAGCGACCACCTCGGATCGCCCCTGGCAGGTGACGTCACGACCGCGGTCGAGCGCGCTGAGCCGTTGTTCCACCTGGTCAACGGCGACCTGTGCTACGCCAACCTGTCCCACGACCGCGTCAGGACGTGGTCGGACTGGTTCGAGAACAATTCCAGGTCCGCGCGCCATCGCCCGTGGATGCCTGCGGCGGGCAACCACGAGAACGAGTTGGGCAACGGCCCGATCGGCTACGGCGCATACCAGGCGTACTTCGCGCTGCCGGACTCCGCCTCAGACCAGGAGCTGCGAGGACTGTGGTACGCGTTCACGGCGGGATCGGTCCGGGTGATCAGCTTGGCCAACGACGACGTGTGTTATCAGGACGGCGGCAATTCCTACGTCCGCGGCTACTCCGGCGGCGCCCAAAAGCGTTGGCTCGAACAGGAACTCGAACGCTCTCGCGGCGACAAAGGGATTGACTGGATCGTGGTGTGCATGCATCAGACCGCGGTCTCGACGGGCGACCGCACCAACGGAGCCGACCTCGGCATCCGGGAGAACTGGCTGCCACTTTTCGACCGCTTCAACGTCGACCTCGTCGTCTGCGGGCATGAGCACCACTACGAACGCAGCCACGCGATTCGCGGAACCCTACCGACCGACACGCTGACACCGAATCCGGTCGGTGCGCAACAAGATCAAATCGACACCAGCAAGGGCACCGTTCATCTGGTCATCGGCGGTGGGGGCACATCGATTCCGTCGAACAGGATGTTCTTTCCCGAGCCGCGATGCCGGGTCCTCATGTCGGTGGGCGACGTCACCCCCGACACCGGAAAGAAGACGCCACGGTACGTGCAGGAGGCCGCACCGTGGTCAGTGTTCCGGGACCGCGACAACCCCTGTGGCTTTGTGGCATTCGACGTCGACCCGGGCCAGCCCGGCGGCAACACGTCGATGGCCGCCACGTACTACGCGGTGAACGGGCCGTTCGGCGAGGTCACACCGGTCGACAAGTTCACGTTGACGCGGCCCCGGACTGACAGCTAATCCCGGCGCTGGCGGGCGATTTCGGCCAGCACCACGCCCGCGGCCACCGAAGCGTTCAGCGACTCCGTTGCACCGGCCATCGGGATCGACACCACGGCGTCGCAGTTCTCGCGCACAAGTCGCGACAATCCCTTGCCCTCGGAGCCGACCACCACGACCGTCGGCCCGCTGCCGTCGAGATCGTCGATCATGGTGTCGCCGCCCGCGTCGAGCCCGACCACCTGAACGCCCGCGTTGGCCCAATCCTTCAGCGTCCGATTGAGATTCGTCGCCCTGGCCACAGGTATCCGGGCGGCCGCACCAGCGCTGGTGCGCCACGCCACCGCAGTGACCGACGCCGAGCGCCGCTGCGGGATCACCACACCGTGGCCACCGAACGCCGCAACAGAGCGGACGATCGCGCCGAGGTTGCGTGGATCGGAGATGTTGTCCAGCGCGACCATCAGCGCGGGCACGCTGTCCTTCGTCGCAGCCGCGAGCAGGTCGTCGGGATGCGCGTATCGATACGGCGGCACCTGCAATGCGATGCCCTGATGCAGTCCGTTGGCGGCGATGCGGTCCAGATCGTGACGCGGCACCTCGAGGATCGAGATGCCGGAGTCGGCGGCCAGTTTCACGGATTCGGTGAGCCGCTCGTCGGCCTCGGCGCCGAGCGCGATATACAGCGCGGTGGCGGGCACCCCGGCCCGCAGGCACTCGACCACCGGATTGCGGCCCAACACGATCTCGGTGTCATCGGTCTTGCGGGCGGGCCGCCGCTGCTGGGCCTTCGCCGCACGTTTGGCGGCGGGGTGATTCGGTCGCATGTGTGCAGGCGGGGTAGCGCCGCGGCCCTCGAGCCCGCGCCGGCGCACCCCGCCAGACCCGACCGTCGGCCCTTTCTTGGTGCCGGCTTTGCGTACCGCACCCCTGCGCCGTGAGTTTCCAGCCATCTCTACTTGGTGTACCCGTCGAGGAGCGCCCACTGCGGTCCGTCGGCGGTATCCGTGACCTCGATGCCGGCCTCCTTGAGCCGATCGCGGATTGCATCGGCCTCCGCCCAGTCCCGTCGCGCCCTGGCATCCTCGCGGCGCTGCACCTCCGCCTGCACGAGGACGTCGACCGCTGCCATGGCGGCAGAGGTCTCGTCGTGGGATTCCCAGCGCTCGTCGAGCGGATCGGCGCCGAGAATTCCCATCATCGCCCGGATCGACATCGCCTTCGTCAGGGCCGTTTCGTGGTCACCGGCGTCCAGCGCCCGGTTGCCCTCCGCTCGGGCGGCGTGCACCTCGGCCAATGCGATCGGCACCGAAAGGTCGTCGTCGAGGGCCGCGGCGAACTTCGGCGTCCACTCCCCCGGCACCACAGCGCCGACCCTGTTGCGCACCCGGTGTAGGAAGTCCTCGATCCCCGCATACGCCTTGGCCGCGTCCTGCAGCGCGCTCTCCGAGAACTCGAGCATCGAGCGGTAATGCGCGCTGCCCAGGTAATAGCGCAACTCCGCGGGCCGAACCCGTTGCAGCACAGCGGGAATCGCGAGCACGTTGCCCAGCGACTTGCTCATCTTCTCGCCGCCCATGGTGACCCAGCCGTTGTGCAGCCAGAACCGGGCGAACGCGTCGCCCGCGGCCTCGGCCTGGGCGATCTCGTTTTCATGGTGCGGGAACACCAGATCCATCCCGCCGGCATGGATATCGAATTCAGGTCCGAGGTATGCCTCACACATCGCGACGCATTCGGTGTGCCAGCCGGGGCGGCCCCGGCCCCACGGCGTCGGCCATGACGGCTCACCGGGCTTCGCGCCCTTCCACAGCGTGAAGTCGCGCTCGTCGTGCTTGCCCTTCGCGACGCCCTCGCCCTGGTGCACATCGTCGATCTTGTGGCCGGACAGCTTGCCGTAGTCGGGCAGGCTCAGAACATCGAAGTAGACGTCACCGTTTCCGGCGTAGGCGTGCCCTCGTTCGATCAGGCGCTCGATCAGCTCGACCATCTGGGTGATGTGGCCCGTGGCCCGAGGCTCAGCCGACGGTGGAAGCACCCCCAGCGCGTCGTAGGCGGCCGAAAACGCCCTCTCGTAGGTCGCGGTCCACTCCCACCACGGCCGGCCAGCGTCGGCGGCCTTGTTGAGAATCTTGTCGTCGATGTCGGTGACATTGCGGATGAACGCCACGTCATAGCCCTTGGCCATCAGCCAGCGCCGCAACACATCGAACGCGACACCGCTGCGGACGTGCCCGATGTGCGGCAGGCCCTGCACGGTGGCGCCACAGAGATAGATCGATGCGTGGCCGGTCCGCAGCGGCACGAAATCGCGCACGGCACCCGTCATGGTGTCGTGCAGCCGCAGTGGCTCTTGCGCTCCTCGCGTGCGCGGAAGCAATGCGGGGCCGTCGGTCACGACGTGCCAGCTTACCGGCACTATTCGGCGCGAATTACCAATGCGGTCGCGATGGCCGCCAAACCTTCGCCACGGCCCGTCAGGCCGAGGCCGTCGGTAGTCGTAGCGGACACCGAAACCGGGGCGTCCAGCAATTCGGAAAGAACCTTCTGCGCTTCGGCGCGTCGCGGGCCCACCTTGGGCCGATTGCCGATCACCTGAACGGCGGCGTTGCCGACGCGGTAACCATCCGCGGTCAGCAGCCCCTTGACGTGGCGGAGGAGGTCCACACCGCCCGCACCCCGCCATTCCGGGCGGCCGGTGCCGAACACATCGCCCAAATCGCCGAGCCCGGCAGCCGACAGCAATGCGTCGCACAGCGCATGAGCGGCGACGTCACCGTCGGAATGGCCGGCGCAACCGTCGGCGTCTTCGAACAACAGGCACAGCAGCCAGCACGGCCGACCGGCTTCGATTGGGTGTACGTCGGTGCCGAGCCCGACTCTCGGGATCGACATCACTGCCTTCAGGACGCGGCGGCCAGGACCTCGTCGAGGATGGTCGCCGCCTTGGCGTCGTCCGTGTTCTCGGCAAGCGCGAGCTCACCGACCAGGATCTGACGCGCCTTGGCCAGCATCCGCTTCTCGCCGGCGGACAGGCCGCGCTCCTGGTCCCGGCGCCAGAGGTCACGCACGACCTCGGCGACCTTGTTCACGTCTCCGGAGGCCAGCTTCTCGAGGTTGGCCTTGTACCGGCGCGACCAGTTGGTCGGCTCTTCGGTGTGCGGGGCGCGAAGCACCTGGAAAACCTTGTCGAGGCCCTCCTGGCCGACGACGTCGCGCACGCCCACATACTCGGCATTCTCGGCGGGTACTCGAACGGTGAGATCTCCCTGGGCGACCTTCAAGACGAGGTATTCCTTCTGTTCGCCTTTGATGGTCCGGGTTTCGATCGCCTCGATCAACGCAGCACCGTGGTGTGGATAGACAACGGTGTCTCCGACCTTAAAAATCATCAGATAC
>Ga0207693_10000379_pt1 | contig 40846 bp, 34 predicted proteins | sample LARL81metaG_FD_184347 | JGI IMG/M metagenome (GOLD analysis project Ga0207693, IMG submission 184347) | Corn, switchgrass and miscanthus rhizosphere microbial communities from Kellogg Biological Station, Michigan, USA - LAR L8-1 metaG... | ecosystem: Host-associated > Plants > Roots >... | reverse complement strand
TCACCAAGGTCCGTAAGCGCGACGGAGGTCAGGTCACACACCACATCGGGCAGCACGTAGCGGCCCGGGTCGTGCACCTCGTAGGTGATCTGCTCCGCCACCGTGGCCGCGGTCACCAGTCCGCCGGTACCGGCCGCCTTGGTCACCAGGAAGCTCCCGTCGGCCGCGCACTCGACGATGGGGTACCCCATGTCGTCCCAATCTGCCGCGACGGCGCGCCAGTCGGTGGTTATGCCGCCGGTGGCCTGCGGCCCGCACTCGATGATGTGTCCTGCCAGGCTCCCCATGGCGAGCTCATCGAAATCCGCGGCGCGCCAGCCGAAGGCGTGAATCAGGGGCGCGAGCGTCAGCGCGCTGTCTGCGCACCGGCCGGTAATAACGACGTCAGCGCCGCGCGCCAGCGCTGCGGCGATCGGAAAAGCGCCAAGGTAAGCGTTGGCGCTGACCGTCTGCAGCGGCAGGGCTCGGCCACTCTCGATGTCAGGCACCCCCGCGGCGCGCAACGCGGCAAGCTCGGCGCTGACGTCATCGCCCACCACGACGGCGATCGAGAGCCGCACACCAAGCTCACGCAGTACGGCTGCCAGAGCCGCAGCGCAGGCGCGAGGATTGACACCGCCCGCGTTCGCAATCACCTTGATTTTGCGGGCGGCAATCTCGGCCGCGAGCGGGCGCATCACTTGCCCGATGAAGTCCGGCGTGTAGCCCAGCTCGGGCCGCTTGCGCCGTGCACTCGCCAGCAGCGACAGGGTAATTTCGGACAGATAATCGAGCACCAGGACGTCGATGTCGCCGCGCGCTACCAGCTGTGCCGGGCCGGCCGCGCTGTCGCCCCAGAACCCGCAGCCACAGCCGATACGCCAGTGCCTCGCCGCCATCTAATGAGTGCACCTCACTTAGGTTCCGAAGTCAATTGTTTGCAGGCTTTGTGGACATGCTGAGCATTACTCATTAGTCTGCAGCTGCCGCCCTCCTGGGGATCGTCGTATGCCCGACCGCACGGCGCCGCCGGCGCCCTCCAGCACCTCGCTACCCTGGTTCGATCTGGGCGCCGAGCAGGTGGCAACCCTGGAGGCCGCCAGTGAGTACGGCCGGCGCGAACTGTATCCGCTGGCAGCGCGCATGGATGCGGAGGAATGGTGGCCCGCGGCCGCCTTTGCCAAACTGGGAAGCGACGGCTACCTCGGCGTCACGGTGCCCGAGCAGTACGGCGGCGCAGGTGCGGATCTGTTCACGAGCGGTCTGGTGCTGCAGGGCTTCTCCCGCTGGAACCATGCGCTCGGGCTGTCCTGGGTCGCGCATGACAATCTGTGCGTCAACAACATCTATCGCAACGCCGGCGAAGAGCTGCGCCGCCGTTATCTGCCGGGGCTGTGTGCCGGCAAGCTCGTCGGCGCCCTGGGGTTGACCGAGCCCGGAGCAGGCTCGGACGCCCTCGGATCGATGCGCACGACCGCGCGGCGACACGGCGAGCACTATCTGCTGAACGGCTCGAAGCTCTACATTACCAATGGACCGGTGGCCGACGTGCTTCTGGTTTACGCAAAGACGGCACCCGAGCGCGGTCCGCAGGGTATTTCTGCCTTCGTCGTCGAGAAGGGGTTTGAGGGATTCCGTGTGGCGCAGAAGCTCACCAAGATGGGCTTCCGCGGCAGCCAGACGGCGGAACTGGTGTTCGCCGACTGTCGCGTGCCCGCCGCCAATCTCCTCGGCACCGAGAACGGCGGTGTGGCGGTGCTCATGAGCGGCCTAGACCTGGAGCGCGCAATGATCGCGCCGCTGTGCCTTGGTATCGCCGAGCGGGCGCTGCAGCTGGCGTGCGAGTACGCGCAGTCGCGCGAGCAGTTTGGCCGCAAGATTGCCGAGTTCCAGATGATCCAGGCCAAGCTTGCCGAGATGTACGTGGCGGTTGAGACCATGCGCACCTTCACCTACCGCGTGCTGGCGGCCGCCAATGATCTTGACGTCGGCGGCGGCGGCCGCGGCCACATCCACGCATTGACCGCCGCCTCGGTGATGTATGCCTCCGAGTCCATGAGCCGCGTGCTCGCGGAGGCCGTGCAGATCCACGGTGGCAACGGCTATATCTGGGAATCGGAAGTCAACCGCCTGTTCCGCGCCACGAAACTGCTGGAGATCGGTGCAGGCACGACCGAAGTGCGCAAGCTCATCATCAGTGGCGAGCTGCTCGGCCGCGTCTCCTAGGCGCACCGTCATGGCGGATAGCAAACCCTGGGGAGGCCGCTGGACTGCAGACGGTTCATCGAGGCAAGGTGCACGCGGCAGGCGCGCGCGACGCGCGGAGCACGGCAATGACTGACTTTGTCTCTCCCTGGATGAATGACGATCTGGCGATGTATCGGCAGACGGTGGCGCGTTTCGTCGAGAGCGAGATGCTGCCGCAGGATGCGCGCTGGCGGCAGCAGCACAACGTGGGGCATGAGATCTGGCGCCGGGCAGGCGCGCTCGGCCTGCTGTGCGCCGACGTCCCGGCCGAATACGGCGGCGCCGGCGGTGATTTCCGGCACGAGGTTGTGTTCTACGAGGAACTCGGTCGCCGGGGAATCTCCGGCTTCGGCCAGGGCGTGCATAGCATTGCCGCCCATTACGTACTCAACCATGGCACCGAAGCGCAGAAGCGCCGCTACCTGCCGCGGCTGGCGAGCGGTGAACTGGTCGGCGCCATCGCCATGACCGAACCGGGTGCGGGCTCGGACCTGCAGGGCATCCGCACACGTGCCGAGCGCTCCGGCGATGAATACATCATCAAGGGCTCGAAGATCTTCATCACCAACGGCTATCTGGCCGGTCTGCTGCTACTGGTGGTGAAGACCGACGTCACGCTCGGCGCCAAGGGCACCTCGCTACTCATCGTCGAGACCAAGGATCTCGCCGGCTACCGGGTTGGGCCGTTCCTCGACAAGATCGGCCAGCACGCACAGGACACCAGCGAGCTGTTCTTCGATGGCGTGCGCGTGCCCGCGGACTGCTTGCTCGGCGGCGAGGCTGGTCGTGGCTTCGCGCAGCTGATGGGCGACCTGCCCTACGAGCGCCTGATCGTGGCCGTGCAGGCGGTGGCGGCGATGGAAGGCGCCGTTGCGGCGACCGTTGGTTACGTAAAGGCGCGCACGGCCTTCGGCAAGAGTCTGCTGGAGTTCCAGAACACGCGTTTCAAGCTCGCCGAGGCGGCGACGATCACCCGCGTCGCGCGCGCCTTCATCGACCGCTGCATCCTGGAGGTCCTCGACGGCAGGCTGGACGATGTGACCGCGTCGATGGCGAAGTGGTGGGCCACGGACATGCAGCATCGCGTGCTCGATGAATGTGTGCAGTTACACGGCGGCTACGGCTACATGAGCGAATATCTGGTGGCGCGCATGTACGCTGATGCCCGCGTGACGCGCATCTACGGCGGCGCGAACGAGATCATGAAAGAGCTCATCGCACGCTCATTCTAATCCTGACTGAGCAGCTCCTCGCGCACCAGGCGGCGCGGAATCTTGCCCATTTCGTTGTAGGGTAACTCGCTGCGGAACAGCACTCGCTCCGGCACCCGCGAGGAGCGCAGGCGCGCGCGCACCCACTCCTGCAGGGCCTCCGCGGATGTCGTGGTGCCACTTCGCACCACGACCACGGCGCCGACCGCTTCACCCCATTGGTCGCTCGGCACGGCGACCACCACGGCATCGGCGACGGCCGGGTGCGCCAGCAACACCTCTTCGATCTCGCCCGGGGAGATGTTCTCCCCGCCGCGCACGATGAGATCGTCCGCGCGTCCCTCGAGGAAGAGATAGCCCTCCGCGTCGACCCAGCCGCGGTCCTGAGTCGCGAACCAGCCCGCGGCATCGAGCAGGCTGCCGACACCGCGGTACTCGCCGGCGACCTGGGCGCCGCGCACAAACACCATGCCCGACTGCTGCTGGCTGAGGACCGTGCCGGCCGCGTCGCGGACCTGCACTTCCACTGAGGGCAGCGGCTTACCGACCGAACCTAGTCGCCGGCGCACCTGCGGGTCAGGGCTCGCCGCTGCCGCACGGTGATCCTCGGGGCTCAACAGACACACCGTGGCGCTGGTCTCCGTGAGTCCGTAGGCGTTGGTGAAGTCCACGCCCGGAAACACCCGCAGAGCACGCTCGATGACCGCGAGTGGCATCCTGCCACCCCCGTAGGCGATGGCCCGCAGCGCCGGAAAGCTTGTCCTGCCGGGCACTTGCGCAAGGCAGTCCATGATACGCACCAGCATGGTGGGCACCACGAAGGCGTGCGTGACTCTCTCCTGCCCCAGGAGGCGCAGCCACTCGGCGGGCTCGAAGCTCGGCAGCATGACGATGCGCCGCCCGCAGTATGTCGAGCTCAGGACCGCGGAGATCCCGGCGATGTGATAGGGGGGCACCGCCACGAGGGCCGCCTCCTCCGCCCCTGCGGCGCCGAACTCCACGCTGCCGAGAACGTAGGCCATGATGTTCTCATGCCGCAGCACCGCCGCTTTGGGAGTGCCCGTAGTGCCGCTCGTGAAGAGCTGGATGGCGATCGCACCCGGATCACTCGAGGGCTCGGGCGCGAGCTCTTCGGTAAGCGGCGCGGCGGCCACGAGCGCGCTGGGGTCCGCAGGAGTGACATTCGCCGGCAGCGCCAGGCGTGCGAGCTGGGCACGCGGCGACACCAGCCAGGCAGGCGCCACGCGTCGCAACAGCCCCTCGAGCTCCGCGCTCGTCAGGCGGTAATTGAGCGGAACGTACGGCACCCCCGCATAGGCGGAGGCAAAGAGCGCTACGGGTGGTGCAAGTCCGTTGGTGTCCAGCAGGGCGGCGTGGGCGAAGCGGCCGCCGGCGAGCTGCCGGGCCGCCGCGTGCGCCGCGCGACGCAGCGCCGCGTAGCTCAGGCCGTGCCCCCCGCAGCTGACGGCGAGGCGCTCGCCGAAGGCATCCGCCGCCATATCGAGCAGCAGCGCGAGGTTCATCGATCAGTCCGAAGAGGGCAGCGCCTTGGCCTGCTTCACTGTCAACGAGGCACCGTTGAGACTGAGGGAACCCTCCCCGCCCTTCGTGCACAGCAGTTCAAAACGCTCCTCGGCGTCCACGTAACGTTTGCCGATGAGCGAGCCCTGTGCGTGCGCCGGGTCAGGCGGCGTCGCCGCCGACGGCGATTCGCCGATGGCAAGCATCTCCACGCCTCCGCAGCTGAGCTGCGCCTCCCCGGCGGGCGCACGGATCACCATCACTTCGGTGGAACATACTGCGCTCTTCAGGCGCAGGCCCGGTTTGATCACTCTCATGGGCGCTCCGCTTACGCGTTCGAGAGAATCGCGCCGGCCATGCCACAGGACACGAGCGCGTGGGTCAGGTTCTTGACCTGGTTGCTGGCCGAGCCACGCAGCTGGCGCACGGCCTCGGTAATGTTGTTCATGCCGTGAATGTAGGCCTCGCCAATCAGGCCGCCGTTGGTGTTCACCGGCAGCCTGCCGCCTAGCTCGATATTGCCGTCCCTGACGAAGTCCTTCGCCTCCCCGCGAGCGCAGAAGCCAAAGGCCTCCAGCTGCCGCAACACCTGCGGCGTGAATGCGTCATAGAGCATCGCCAGCTGCAGGTCCTGCGGGGCGAGCCCGGAGCGCGCGTAGAGGCGCCGCGCCACGCCGTGCGCTTCGGGCATGATGGTGAGGTCGGCGTGGTAGTAGTTGGAGATCACCTCGACCTCGGCGGGGATCGACTGGGCCGAGGACACGATCCGCACCGGCCGCTGCTTAAGATCACGGGCGCGCTCAAGGCTGGTAACGACCACCGCGACACCCCCGTCGCTTTCCTGGCAGCAATCGAGCAGCCGCAGTACCGGCTCGACGATCCAGCGCGACTGCTGATGCTCTTCGAGCGTGAGCGGTTTGCCGTAAAACCATGCCAGCGGGTTGCTAGCCGCGTGCTTGCGCTGCGTGACCGACACCTGGCCAAGGTCACGATTGGTGACGCCGAAGGTCTCCATATAGTGCTGGGCGGCGAGCGCCTCCCAGCTCGCAGGCGTTTGCGCCCCAAAGGGCATGCACCACAGCAGCGAGCCGGTGCCGTTGCCGGCGACGTTGACCACGCCGCCGCTCGGGGGCACCAGTGGCTGCCCGAAGCGGTAGGCCGAGCGCTCATTCATGGCGCGCCAGATCAGCACGACCTCGGCGATGCCGGAGGTCACGGCCGCCATTGCCTGGCAAAGGGTCGCCACCGAAGCGGCTCCGCCGCCGGGGATGCGCGTCGTGTAGGCGAGATCCTTGACCCCGAGGCAGCGGCTCAAGCCGATCTCATCGCTCGGATCGAGGGTGAAGGTGATCATGCCGTCGACCTCGGCGGGATGGATACCCGCGTCGTCGAGTGCGGCCTTGGAGGCCTCCGCCGCCAGCTGCAGCTCGCTGCGGCCCGAGTTCTTGGAGAATTCCGTCTGGCCGATCCCGGCGATGGCTGCGTACTTAGGCACTTGGAGTGCCTTCACGGGGACGGAACACCGGCACCGCACGTCCGCCGCGGGTGGGGGCGAAACAAACCTCCACTGCAAGTCCGGCGCGCACAGCCGCAGGACTCACCTCAACCACATTGGACACCAGGCGGATGCCCTCCTCGAGTTCGATGAGCGCCACGATGGGTGGTTCGGCGAACCCCACTGCCGGCGGGTGCCGGGGGATGACCCAGCTGTACACCGTTCCACGCCCGCTGAGCTTGACGGTCTCACGCTTGAGGCTCTGGCAGGACGGGCACATCGGGCGCGGCGGGTGCACCAGGCGCGAGCAATCCGCGCAGCGCTGACCGAGCAGTTCGCCGCGCGCCACGCCCTCCCAGAAGAACGCCGCGTCGGGGGTGAATACCGGATCGGGCCGGGTGGGCGGGCCGGGCGGCGGTACCTCGCGCTCACTCACGTCTTCTGCTCTGCCGGCGCGGGCGCCGGGGCTTGCGGCTGCCAGGGGCTGCGGACCTTGCGGTGGCCCTCCTTCAGGCTCCAGGCGAGCACGCAGTCCTTGCACAGCGCCTCGATTTGCTCGGCGGAATAGCCGAGCTCCGCGAGTATCTCACGGCTGTGCTGCCCGACGATCAAGGGCGGACCCTGTACGCGTCCCGGAGTCTCGGAAAGATCGAACAGCAGCCCGACCTGATTGAGCCGGCCGACGAAAGGATGCTCGTAGGCGGCCACCCAGCCGCGGGCCTTGAACTCCGCATCGTCGTGCAACCCCAGGGCGAACTTCGGATCCGATACCTCGCACGGTACCTGCGCCGCATCCAGCAAGGCGAACCACTCAGCCGCAGTACGCTCGCGCAGCTTTGACTCGAGGATCGGTGCGAGCGCGGCATTGTTCCGCGAACGCAGCGCCGCGGTCGCAAAGCGCGCATCGGCCGCAAGACCGTGCAGCCCCGTGGCGATGCAGAAGCGGTCCCAGTCTTCCGCCGTCGCCAGCACGATGCACAGCCAGCCGTCCCGGGTCTCGTAGAGGCGATTGGTGGCGCCAAAGCCCAGCTGCTGCGCGTCGATCCGCGGGCGCTCGAAGCCGCTGCCGTCGGCGCGTGCGATGGCATAGGAGCTGTTGAGCAGGTGGGCGTTCACGATCGAGGTGTCGCAGAACTGACCTTGGCCGGTGCGCTCGCGCTGATAGAGCGCCTGGATGATCGCGATGGCGGAGAGAAATCCATTGCCGGTGTCACCGAGGCTGGTCAACGACCACAGCGGCTTGCCACCGCCGGCCATGCCACCGTCCTCGTACTGCACACCCGCCAGGCAGGCGCCGGTCTGATCGTTGCCCGGCAAACCCTCGCGCGGCCCGCTTTCAAAGCCGCGCGTGTGACAGTAGATGAGCTTCGGGTTGATGGCCTTCAGGCTCTCGTAATCGATCTTGAGGCGTTCGGCAGCGTCGTAGCGCATGTTGTGCTGCACGACGTCCGCCTTCTGGACCAATTGCCGCAGCACCTGCATGGCGCGCGGATCCTTCAGATCCAGCGCGATGCTGCGCTTGCCGCGGTTGGCCATGTAGGCGATGTGGTTCGAATGCCAGTAGGTGTCGTAAAGCGCGTTGATCTTGATGACCTGGGCACCCAGGTCGGAGAGGATCTGCGTGCCATACGGACCTGCGATCGCCAGCCCCAGATCCAGTACGGTCACCCCGTCCAGCGGCGCAGCGAGCTTGCGTCCGCTCTTTGCTGCGGGCGCTGGCTTGCCTGCCAGTGCCGCGGCCTCGGCCTTGACGGACGCGGTGTGCTCGCCCACCCGCGCCGCGGGACGCGTAATCGCGCTCGGGTTCGCTGCAAGGCGGTAGGTGACGCCCACCTGGCGGATCGCGCCGAGCTCCGGGTCGTTGATCTCGGTGACGCAGCCGTCCTTGACGAAGAGCGGATCGGCCAGCGCTTCCTCCGGCGGGCGTACCTCCTGGATCGTCATGCCCGCGACCGCCGCCGCCTCCACCCAGGCGCGCGCGGGGAATTTGTGCACCGCCTCGGCCAGCTGCGGCTGGTAGTGCATCATCACCAGGAGCTCCTCCGGTCCCGTGCCGAAGCGATCCGGGTCGTTACGCGCCTTAAGATCTGGCGTGGCATTGAGCTCCTTGCCCGCGGAGGCCGTGAGCAGGAAGCGCGGATTGGGAACCCAGTTATGGATCCAGCGCCCGTCGGCGCATTCGAAGTGTCCCTTGGGCGAGCGTGAGCCGAGGATCCAGCTGTTGAACATGGGCGCGTCGATCTTCTCGGCGCGCTGCCACACGCCGCTGGCGCAGGCGAAGGCACCCTGCAGCAGGGAGGTCTCCACCCACTGACCGCGTCCGGTGATCTCGCGGGCGCGCAGCGCCGCGCTGACGGCCGTGGTCGCCGCAAAAAACGCCCCCAGGCTCGGCCAGGAGGAGGCTGGATAGAGCGGCCCCGGGCGCGCGGCGCCCTGCAGCCACTCATAGGGAATCTCCACCTCGGCGAACGGGTCCTCGATGCCCGACATGTGATTGATGGCGCCTTCGGGCCAGCCGCGCTGCTCCCATTGCAGTCCGGCGCGTGCGGCCACCAGTGCATCGTAGCCGGGGCGCCCGGAGTGGCTGTTGCCGCGGCCGTAGCCCGTGATGGAGCAATACACCAGTCGCGGGTTCAGCGTACCCAAGGTCGCGTAGTCGATGCCGAGCCGCTGCGTCACACCCGGCGAGAAGCTCTCCACGAGTACATCCGCGTGCGCGGCCAGGGCGAGAAAGCTCTTGAGGTCCTGCCGGTCCTTCAGGTCCAGCACGGCGCTTTTCTTGCCGCGCTGCCAGACGCGGTAGCCGAGCTGAGCGCGAAACGGGTCACCCCCCGGGGGTTCGATCTTGGTCACCTGCGCGCCGTGATCGGCGAGCAGCATGGTGCTCATCGGGCCTGCGATTCCCCAGGACAGATCAAGTACCCGAAGCCCCTCGAGCGCGCCAGCCATGGTGCACCTAGGCCGGCAGGCCGAACAGCCGCAGCGCGTTGCCGCTCACGATCTTCTTGCGGTCGTGCGCCGGGATCCCCGCCTTATCGAACTGCTCGGCGACCACCCTGCGCGAGTTGGGCCAGCAGGTAGCGGGGTGCGGGAAGTCGGTCGACCAATACAGGCAGTCGGGACCGAAGAACTTGTATGCGGCCGCCAGCCCGCTCGGCTCGTACATGAAAGTCGCGCCCATCTGGCGCTTGAAGTACTCACTCGGGAGCAGCTTGACGTTCGGGAACTCGTAGTGCTGGTGCATGCGCGCATCCAGTACCACCTCGAAGAAAAACGGCAGCCAGCCCAGACCGGGTTCGACCAGCACCACCTTGAGCTTCGGAAAACGCTCGAGCGTGCCCGTAAGAATCCAGAATGCCAGCGGCTCGGCGAGCGCCACCGCCGGCATCGCGGTGAAGATGCCCTTCTGGGGCGTCGGATCGCGGCGAAAGACATCCCACAGCGAGGCTTTGACGTCGAGGTGATTGAGGATCGTGATCCCGGTTTCCGAGAGCACCGACCATAGCGGGTCGTAACGGGAGTCGTAGACGTCGGGCAGCCCGAACTCGGTGGGAAAGGGGGTGATCTGCACGCAGCGCGCGCCGCGGGTGGCAAGGCGGTGCACTTCGCTCACGGCGAAGTCGATGTCGAACAACTGGATCTGGTAGGCGGTGAGTAAGCGCAGTGGATCAACGGAGGCAAAGTCCGCCATGCCGTCGTTGTAACCCTGCAGCGCCTCTTTCCAGTCATTGCCCATGAGGTGCGGGGTGCAATACTTGGCACCCCCCACCTCCGGAAAGATCACCTCGGCCTGCACCCCGTCACGGTCCATCGCCAGCAACTTGGCATGCGGCTCGAAGTGGCCCGGGTCCTTGGCGGCCTCCGGATCCACGAAATCTTCAAGCTGCAGTTGCCGCTGGCCACGGCGCAGCTCGGTCGCCTCAAATGCCGCCTGCTTCTTGCCCGCTTCATCCCACACCGAGTGCAAACGCGACGGCAACCGCGCCTTGACCCACTCATCGGTAAAGTGCACGTGCGAGTCGGCCGATACGAGGCGCTCCGTAACGACGGCATTCATGAGGTGCATCTCCTGGCGTGGCGTGGCGGGAGCCGGGTGGCGATACCGCGATCTGTTCGGCGCGGCAGGTCATTCTGCCCGCCGCTGCCGCGAGGGTCAATTAACGTACTATCGGTATCGATTTTGTCCCAGGGGCTGCCACAGGCTCGCTGCCGCCCGCCAGCTTGCGAATTCCGAGGCCCTCGCGGAGGCGGAATCTTTCGCGCCCCACTCGCGGACCACAGGACACCGTGGTAATTTGGGAACCGTCGGTACCGTTGTTACCGGTGCATCGGGGCCGGGGATGCACGATGAAAAGACTGGAAAATAAGATCGTTCTAATTACCGGCGCCGCGCGCGGCATGGGCGCCGCCACGGCGCGGCTCTTTGCCGCCGAGGGGGCGCGCCTCGTCATCACGGACGTCCTGGATGCCGAAGGCGAGGCGCTGGCTCGGGAACTCGGGGACGCTGCGCTATTCCGGCATCACGACGTAGCCGACGAGGAGCAGTGGCGGCGCGTGGTGCAGGAGGCCGTGTCACGCTTCGGTGGCATCGACGTCCTCGTCAACAACGCGGGGGTCCTGCTGATGCGGGGCCTTCTGGACATTACCAAGCAGGACTTCGAGCGCGTGCTGGGCATCAACCTGGTCGGGACGTTCCTCGGGATCAAGACCGTGGCACCGAGCATCATCGAGCGGGGCGGGGGCGCAATCGTCAACATCTCCTCGATCGACGGCCTGAAGGGCTCGAACGCGACCGCCGCCTACTCGGCCAGCAAATGGGGTGTACGCGGGCTCACCAAGGTCGCGGCCATGGAACTCGGCCCGCGCGGTGTACGGGTGAACTCGATCCACCCCGGCGGCATCAGTACGCCGATGACCATGCGGCCGGGCGCGGCGGCCCAGGCGGCGACGGCGAAGTTCTACAAGGGTGTGCCACTCGGGCGCGTCGGCCAAGCCGAGGAAGTGGCGCGCGTGACGCTGTTCCTCGCGAGCGAGGATGCCTCCTACGTATGTGGAGCGGAGATTGCGGTGGACGGCGGCATGAGCATCGGCCCCTATTACATGAGTCAGCCCGGCGCCCCCGTGATCACGTGACGCGCCATGCCCTTCAGGAGCAGATTATGAGTAGCGTATTGAGCCAGGTTCCGAGCAACCGCACCGAGACCTCCGGCGACCTACCGGTTGAGCGCTGTCCGCTGCCCGTGCCGTTCGGCTGGTTCTTCGTCAGCTACAGCGAACAGCTCAAGGTGGGGGATGTAAGGAACATCCAGTACTTCGGCCAGGAGTGGGTGCTGTTCCGCGCCGAGACCGGCGAGGCCGGGGTCGTCGATCCGTATTGCCCGCATCTCGGCGCGCACCTGGGGCACGGCGGCACGGTCGACGGCGACTCGCTGCGCTGCCCGTTCCATCACTGGGCCTACAGTCCCAAAGGGTGGTGCACGAGAATCCCCTACGCCAAGATCATGCCCCCGGTCACCAAGCGGCAGCCGATCCTTAAGGCGCTGCCGGTGACCGAGAAGAACGGCATCGTCTGGGCCTGGTATCACCCGCAGGGCGCTGCACCGCAGTGGGAGGTCCCGCAAGTTCCCGAGCTCGCGGACGCCAACTACATTGCCCCCGCCCGCGGGGAGTGGCCGGTGAACACCTTCATCCAGGAGCTCGGTGAGAACGGCGTCGACTTCGCGCATCTGAAGTTCCTGCACCACGTGCCCATCATCCCGACGGGCGAATGCCGCGCCGACGGCATTCACTGGCACGTGAACATGGCCAATGGCTACATCGTGATCGAGCAGACCGGACCGGGCCTGCAGGTGGTGCGCTTTACCAAGGGTCCGGTGGTGACCACCATGGTCAGCTACCCGACGCCGGTCAGCAAGTCCCGCACCATCATGCGCATGGGGTTCACGCACCGTAAGTACCCGGAAGGCTCGCCGGAGGCCCATGTCGCTGCCGAGATGCTCAAGGAGCAGGTCGGCCAGGGGAGCGGCGCCGAGGCCGGCTTCGAATCGGTCGACATGATCGTGTGGAACAACAAGCGCTATCGGGAGCAGCCACTGCTGTGTGACGGCGACGGCGAAATCCTGAAGTGGCGCAAGTACTTCAGTCAGTTCTACATCCCATAGCCGGCGTCGGGTCGCGGCGCTTCTACCGGCCGGCAGCGCGGCGCAACAGCTCGATGAGCACCCCCGCGAAAGCAGCGCCCTGCTCTTCCTGGAGGAAATGACCGGCGTCACGGATGGTCGGATGCGGCTGCCCCGCGGCTCCCGGTATCCGAGCGCGGAAGACCTCGGCCCACGGCGCGGTCGTCGGGTCCCCATCGCTGAAGGCGGTCACGAAGGGCTTGTTGAACCTCTCCAGCACCGCCCAGGCGCGCCGGTTCTCCGCGATGCCGGGCATGTCGGCACGGATCGGTATCAGACCGGGGAAGGCAAGCACGCCGCTCTTATAGGAGGCGTCCGGAAAGGGCGCGTCGTAGGCGCGTAGCGCCTGCGCCGGCGGCGCCCGCCGGCACACCGACGCGATGATGCCACTCACCGGCAGATCGGTGGCTGCGGTGGCCGTGGCCACCCAGTTCTCGATCAGCGTCCCTGGCCATACAGCGATGCCGCGCGGCGGTGCTTCGCAATTGGGAAGGATGGTGTTGGCGGCCAGCACCGCCGCGAAGCGCTGCGGTTGTTCGGCGAGTACTCGCAACCCGATCGGTCCGCCCCAGTCCTGGCATACGAGCGTCACGCGCGTGAGGTCGAGCGCCTCGACGAAGCCCCGCAGCCAGGCGACGAAGGCGTCATAACTATAGTCGCCGCGGGCGGCGAGCTTGTCGGAGCGGCCGAAGCCGATGAAGTCCGGGGCAACCGCCCGAAAGCCAGCCGCAGTCACACGCGGAATGATGCTGCGATACAGATAGCTCCAGGTGGGCTCGCCGTGCAGCAACAGCGCGACCGGGGCCTCACGCGGACCCTCATCGATGGCCGCCATGCGCAGCGGCCCGAACCGTGCATCGCCGAGGCTTACGTAGCGCGGCGTGAAAGGAAAGTCCTCAAGTGCCGCAAAGCGCGCCTCATCGGTACGCAGTACGGCCGCGGCCATGCTAGGCCGCCGCCGCCTTGTCAAGCTTCACTACCCGGCACTGCGGCACCGGATGCGAGCTCGCGCGCGTCCAGCGCAGCAGCATGCTGCCGCTGCCGTGCCCGTCGGTGTCCATCCAGTTGGCGAAGCCGCGATTCTCGCGTGCGATGGTGATGGTGGCCGAGCCATCGGCGTTGTATTTGGCGGTGTGGCTGTTCACCCACACCGGCGCGTAACGGTAGTCGAGCGATTCCATCCAGTAGTTATCGAGCTGGAAGTTCCAGAACTCGCACTCCGGCGGCCGCACCTCGATCACCAGGGCCTCATCGGTCTGGAGTGCCCAGTAGCCGTGCAGGTAGAAGATGTTGGGGTCGCCGCCGGCGCGGAAGAACATCGTCTGATCGACGGTGGCCAGCTGGTTTGGATTGGCCTTGAACCCCTGTACCCAGTCGGCGAAGGTGTGCGCCGTACCCTTCACGAACGCTGCCGTCGCCAGCAGCGAGCGCTCGATGCGTGCGGCGGTGAGGGGCGCGGGCTTTGCCGGCCCGCCGATGCGCTCGATGGTCATGATGGCAGGGGTTTCGCGCTCACGGTCGAGAATGGTGTTGCGCACCAACAGCATCGTGGAGTCCGCGGACATCGGCAGCCAATTGCCCGGCTGCCGGTTGCGGCTGACCAGTACCTCGAAGGTACCGTCCGGGTTGACCTCGAGGCTGGGGGCGTCGAGTTCGCCCGTCGAGGCGAGTGTGCCGTCAATGGCGTAGCGATTGGCCTTGGTGGCAAAGGACAGATAACGCACCGTGCCGCGCGTGCCGCGCAACCTGTAGTCCCGGTCGCCCGCGATGGTGGCGTTCCAGTAGACGTTGTCGGGGTTATCGCCGCCGATCTTGAGGGTGGTGTTCGAGGCCTGGTAGAAGACCGGGAAGTCGGGGTTACCAAACTCCAGCATCATCTCCAGGCCCACGCGCGTAAGACGCGTCAGGTAGCGCCAGCCTTCGGCGCGGTCCAGCTCGGTCGCCGGCGTCTCCGGACGCAACACCTCCGCGCCTGCAGCCTTGAGCGCGTCGCAGAACTGTGCCCACGAGGCGCCACTGATGACTCGGCCGACCACATCTTCCTCTGCCATGCTCACTCCCGCGCTCGCGCACATCCAAGGGACGCGCGCGATAACAGGCGCGCGCACCGCTGTCACTCTACCTCGGATCTCAGGCGGGTTGAACGCGCGTCGCGTATCTAGTTCGAACGGACGAAAGTGGTGACAGCGCGGTTACGCGGGGCGCGGTCGGCCGCTAGCCGGTTACGTCAACCCAGCGCTCTTGCTGCGACGACAGTCGCATGGCATCGATGACTGCCTGACCGGCAACGCCATCTGCAAAGGTCGCGAGCGGCGGGGACTCCTCGGCGTCGCGCCCCTCGATGCGCGCCCGCATCCGCTCCACCAGGCGCGTGTAGGGAGCCAGGTCGGTGCCGAAGGCGTGCGCCTGCTCATAGGCGGTCTGCATGAGCTCGCCATGCGGGAAGGGCACCGGCGCTGGCAGCACCAGGTCCGGCGGCACGGCGATGCGCTTCTTGTTGCCCTGGCGGTCGGCGACCCAGAGCTCCTCGCCCCCCACCCCCTCGATCCACGCTGCACCTTCCGTTCCGGAGATGCGCACGATGCCGAACATGTCTCCGGGCGCAGCCATCGATTCCACGAACACACCCTGCACGCCGTTCGCGAGCTTGAACTGCGCGGAGAACGTGTCGTCAGCGCTCATGCCGGGCTTGCCCGAGAGCGTTTGCAGGCGCGCACTGACGGCACTGAACTCCCCGAGGGTCACGCGTACCTGATCAATCAGATGCGAACCCCAGGCGCCAAGGAAGCCGCCACCGCGCGCGGCGTCTTCCCACCAGTCGGGCGTCTGCGCGGCCGGATGAGACAGGAACGGCACGAGCCAGGCGAACAGCGCCTGACGCGGCTGTCCGATGGCGCCGGCGGCAATGGTCCGGCGCAGAAGTTCATGCGGCGTGGCGAAACGGAACTCGACGCCCAGCACGTGCACGATCTTGGCGCGCTCGGCGGCAGCCAGCATGCCGCGCGCTTCCGCGACATTCATGGCAAAGGGCTTCTCGCACAGCACGTGCATGCCCGCGCCCACGGCTTCGTGCACGAGCGCCGCATGCGTGGCGGGCGGCGTGGCGATCGTGACGATCTGCACGGCCGCATCCTCCAGCGCTTCACGCAGCGACGTGCTCGCGCGTGGCACCCCGAGGAGCTTGGCGCGTGCGGCGGTCTTGGCTGCGTCACGGCCCACCAACGCACGCACCTCGATGCCGGCGTTGCGCAGTGCGCGCAGGTGCGTGAACACGCCGAAACCAGTACCCACGACCACGGCGCCGGGCGCCGCTCTGATAGCACTCATGAGCTCATTGTGAACCGGGGGCCCCCATCTCCCGCATCCCCGATACGGGGTAGCATGGGGGACGCCGGTGCGCTCCACCGATAGAGGATGTTGCAAGCATGAGCGAGAAGCCATCCGCCCGTGAGGAAAGCGCGCAGCGCCTGCTCAGCGGGCGCGCCTGGGAGGACTACTGCGACGTTCTGAAGCTCGCCGGCCGCGCCATCGAGCGCTTCGGCGACGAACCAACCGCGCTGGACCGTGCCGAGTGGTACCGCTTCCTCACGCGCCTGACGCGTAACGGACTCGAGCGTTTCGTGGAGAACTGCGAGCCCGAGCGCCCGCGCCTGCGCGACGCGCCGTGGCGTCAGTCGATCAATTTCCAGTCGCCGGATCAGGATCACCTGCTGGCCGAATTCATCGACGGCAGCCACGCCTATTTGATTCGCGGCAAACGTGGCACGGCGCCCTACTTCGTCATGGCTTCCTGGTCGGCGGTCCAGCCTCGGGATGCCGGAGCCAGCGACTGGGCGGCGCGCGGCTTCGCCGGCCTCAAGGACTGCAACCCGGCAATGCTGCGCACCACCGGGATGCTGCAAAGCCAAGCGATCGAATTCGATCCGGACGGCAACTTCGAGGTGCTGGTCAGTCGCGAAGCGCCGGCCGGGGCACGCAACTGGCTGAAGATCGAGCCCGACTGTGTGGGGCTGCTCATCCGCGTCGTCTACCACGACCGCACTGCCGAAGTCGCCCCCACGATGCAGATTGAACGCCTCGACCATCCGGCCGCGCCGCCACTGGACCCCGCGCACCTGAGCACGCAGCTCGCAAAGAGCGGGCAGTTGGTGCTCGCGTACCTGGAGCTGGTGCGTTCCTGGTGGCAGGACAATCTCTCCAGGCGCCCCAACAGCATCCGCTTCAGCCGCGCGCTGTACCTCAGTAACGGCGGGGTGCCGGATCGGCACCATGGCTTCGGGACCTGGCGCAGGGCGCAGGATCAAGCCCTGGTGGTGAGTTTCACGCCACCGCCGTGCGACTACTGGATCTTCCAGCTGTGCAACCTGTGGCAGGAGAACCTCGATAACTACGAAGACGGCCAGGGGCACGTCACCAAGTACCGCTGCAACTTCGAGCCGGACGGGTCCGTGTGGGTAGTGATTGCGGACTCGGATCCCGGAATCGGCGGCAACTGGATCGACCCGGCCGGACACGTTCACGGCGGCATGAGCCTGCGCCTCATCCTCACCGAGGCGCCGCCGCCGACGGTGAGCGCGTACCTGTTACCGCTCGCCGCGCTGCGCGCGCAGGGACGGGCCGCGCTCACGGGCGCCCCGCGCATTGAAAGCGGTGACGTCGCGGAGTAGCCCGTCCGCACAAGCGCCGCCATCGTCATACCGGACTAGGAGCAACCGCCGATGGGCGCTTGCCGGTTTAGCGAGTATCTTTGCCCGCATCTACCCTGCCCCGCGTGAGCACGAACGATGAGTGAGCACCTGCTGCCTGCCGAGAAGCCGATCACGGAGAGCGATGAGTTCATCGCCCGGCAGCTCGAAGGCGCCAGCATTCCGACCCTGATGATGTCGCTCATCCATCTCACCGGGGATAGCGCGCTGCTGGACGGTGCGATTCGCCCGAAGGTGGTGATGATGGGGGGTTTCCAGGGCGGCCTGGGTGAGGAGGACCAGGCGCGGGTGCGCGCGCTGGCCCTGCAGGCGCTCAAGGATTACCGCGATCGCGGCTGCACGTTGCCGGCGCAGCCCTCCGCCGCGCAGGTACAGGCGATGATGAACTTCATGGTCGGCGAGCGCGTCGGCGATGAATACGTACCGATGATGCTCGAGGAGCTCGCGCTCGACGGCAACGATTCGCGTGCCCCGCGCTGGTCGCGTGAAATCCCCGCCAGTATGCGCGAGAAGTTCCACGTGCTCATCGTCGGCGCCGGAATGTCCGGGCTGCTGCAAGCGCTGCGCCTGAAGGAAGCGGGCATCCCCTTCACGCTGGTGGAAAAGAATGACTCGGTCGGGGGCACCTGGTACGAGAACCGCTATCCGGGCTGCCGCGTGGACATCGCCAACCACTTCTACTCTTACTCGTTCGAGCCCTATGCATGGAGCGAATACTTCTCGCGCCGCGATGAACTGCTGGCGTACTTCCGGCACTTCGTCAAGCGGCACGGGCTGGAAGCGCACATCCGCTACAACACCGAGATGACCGCGGCGTACTACGACGAGAAGACCGCCACCTGGGACGTCGACCTGAAGAGCAACAGCGGGGGTGCGCCGCGCAAGCTGCGTGCCAACGCCATCATCAGCGCGGTGGGACAGCTGAACCGTCCGCGCATTCCTGAGATCGCCGACCGCGAGACGTTTCAGGGCAGGCAGGTGCACTCGGCGCAGTGGGACCCGGAGCTGGACCTCGCAGGCCAGCGCGTCGCGGTGATCGGCTCGGGTGCCAGTGCCTTTCAGCTGGTGCCCGAGGTAGCCAAGGTCGCCGCCAAGCTCTACGTATTCCAGCGTTCCGCGCCGTGGATGCTGCCCAACCCGCTGTACCACGAGGCGGTGAGCCCGCAGTTCCGCTGGCTGGTGCAGCACGTGCCCTACTACGCGCGCTGGTTCCGCTTCCTGATCTTCTACCCCGGCAGTGACGGCATCCTGCCGGCGCTGCGCATCGACAAGGAGTGGCCGCATCCGGAGCGCGCCGTCAACGCGCTGAACGACCACTACCGAACGCAGCTGATCGAGTACATGAAGAGCCAGGTGAACGGCGATCTCGAGCTGCTCGAGAAGGTGACACCAAAGTTCCCGTTCATGGGCAAGCGCATGCTGCAGGACAACGGCAGCTGGCTGCGCGCCCTGCAACAACCCAACGTGGAACTGATAGCCGAGGGTGTTACGCGTCTGGATGCCACCGGCATCGTCGCCTCGAGCGGGCACTACGAGGTCGACACCATCGTCTACGCCACCGGCTTTCACGCCACCAAGTTCCTGTGGCCGATGCACGTCGTCGGGCGGGGCGGCAAGCGCCTGGATGAAGTCTGGGGCGATGAACCGCGTGCCTACCTCGGGATTACCGTGCCCGACTTCCCGAACCTCTTCTGCCTGTACGGCCCGGCGACCAATCTTGCGCACGCCGGCAGCATCATTTTTCACTCTGAATGCCAGGTGCGTTACGCCACCGCCTGTATCCAAGCGCTGCTGGAGAACGGCGTGCGCGCCATGGATTGCAAGCCTGAGGTCTACGAGGACTATACGCGGCGCCTTATCGCCGAGCTCGAGACGCTCGTGTGGTCGCATCCGGCCGCCGACAGCTGGTACCGTAACCGCGCCGGTCGCGTCGTCACGACCTCCCCGTGGCGCCTGGCGGACTACTGGCGCTGGACGCGCACGCCGGATCTGACGGACTACACCCTCACAAGGTGAACGCGACCAGGTAGTCGCCGAGCTTGGTACGCATGTAGCGGTGGCCGCCAGCGGCGATCACCACGAACTGCTTGCCCCCCGCGTTCAGGCGATAGGTCATCGGCGTCGCCTGCGGCCCTGCCGGCAGGCGCCCCTTCCACAGTTCAGCGCCGCTGCGGCTATCGAAGGCACGCAGGAAGTCATCGGTGGTTGCGCCGATGAAGGTAAGTCCGGAGGCAGTCACCAGCGGGCCGCCGATATTGGGCGTACCGAGCTTAAGCCACAGCGGAAACGGCGCCAGATCCCGCGTGGTGCCGAGCGTGACCTGCCATGCGCGCTTGCCGCTCTTAAGGTCAATCGCGACCAACTCGCCCCACGGCGGCTTGTTGCACGGCGCGCCCCAGGGGGAGAGCATCGCGGTCCACTGCGCCGCGTAGGGTGTGCCTTCCTGCGCCAGCAGCCACTCACCCTTGGCGAAGCGCGCATCGGCCTGCTCGCGCGGCACGAGCTGCGCGACGGTGGCGACGTGGCTGGTGTTGACAATCAGCAGCTCGCGCACCGGGTCGATGGCGACACTTCCCCAGTTCATGACGCCGAGGTTATCGGGGTAGGTGATCGTGCCTTCGAGCGAGGGCGGACTGAATACACCCTCGTACCGATGGCGTCGGAACAGTTCGCGGCACTTGGCCTTGTCCCAGGGCGTGAAGCCCCACATGTCATCTTCGGTGAACGGCGCGCGCTGCAAAACGTAGGCCGCATTCGTGGGTACCGGCTGCGTCGGCGAGAGATGCTCGCCCGGCACCGCCCCGCCCTGTGGCGCCGCGCGCTCTTCGACCGGTATCAGCGGCTCACCGGTCTCGCGATTGAGAATGAAGAGGTAGCCCTGCTTGGTGGCTTGCGCAAGCGCCGCCACCGGCCCATGAGCGCTGGGGAAGTCGAACAGCACCGGCTGGGACGGGACGTCGTAGTCCCAAACATCGTGATGCACCGTCTGGAAATGCCACACGACCCTGCCATCGCTCGCATCGAGCGCCACCACCGAGCTCGCGTAGTAGTCGCGACCGTCGACATCGCGCGTGGTGCCGTACAGCCCGACCTGGGCATTACCGGTGGGGATGAAGACCAGGTTGCGTTGTGGGTCGGTGGAGAACACGGACCAGGTGTTGGCGGTCGAGCGCCGATAGGGTTCCTCGCCCCCAGCGCCCGCACCCGGAGCCTGAGGCGGCAACGAATTCCAGGCCCACAACAGTGCGCCGCTGTGGGCGTCAAAGGCGCGCACCACCCCGGCCGGCATGTCGGTACGCATATCCTCGGTGATGCGCCCGCCCACGATGACGCGGTCACCGATGACCGCCGGGGGCACCGTCACACCGTAGTCACCCGGCAGGGTATGCCCGAGGCGCGCTTTCAGATCAACCGTTCCCGCGGCTCCAAAGTCAGCGCACGGTTTACCGGTCTGCGCATCGAGTGCGATGAGGCGCGCATCCTGGGTCGCCGTGAAGATCCGGTCGGCACAGACCGCGCCGGCGGCGGCGCGCGCGTCGTGGTAGTAACTCACGCCGCGGCACACCAGCAGCACCGCCCCTGTGGTGTCCAGTTTCGGGTCGAACGTCCACAACTCGCGGCCCGACTCCGGGTCGAGCGCGACGACGCGATTCATGCTGGAGCACACATAGAGCCGGCCGTCGGCGAGAATCGGCGTCGCCTCCAGGGCCGGCAGACGGCGCACTTCGGGCGTCAGGCCCTTGGCCAGCATGCGACTGACCTCGGCCGGATCGGTCGGGTGGACCGGCGCCAGACTCGCTTCCCCGATCCTGTAGGTCCAGGCGACCTTCAGGGCTGTAACGTTCTCGGGGGTAATCTGCGTGAGGGGCGAGTAGCGCGTGCCGCCCTCAGTAGCGCCCCAGAAGGTCCAGCCGGCGACCGGTCCGGAATTGTCGATCGGCGGCGCGCGCGAGCAGCACCCGAGCAGCGGCAGCAGAATAGCAACAACCCATCGCGCACCCGGCACGCTCCGCGCTCGCTGCCTCATCCGTCCCTCGACTTCAACGCGCTGCGAAAAGACCCGCGATCATAGCCCTTAGGCCACCGCAGCAATCCCTCGTTTGGACGAGGCCGCGTTGCATAGTGCGGAGCCCCACAGATACCGTTGCGTGGCTGCAACTTCCACTCGACTTCAGACTGATCACGGGTATGATCAGTCCGCTGACTATTATTCGTATCCTAGGGGGATCCTCATGTTGAAACCCGGTACGCGCTGTGGCGCGCTGTTTGCCGTGACGGGCCTGTTTATTGCTGATGCGCGTCTCGCGCTCGCCCAGGAGCAAACCCAGGAGGGCATCCAGGAGGTCGTCGTCACTGCGCAGCGGCGCGAAGAGAATCTGCAGACAACACCGATCGCGATCACGGCGCTCTCGGCCGAAGCGCTGAACAAACAGGGTGTCACCGACTTCGCCGGCGTGGCCAACGCCTCGAGCAGCCTCAACTTCACGCCGTACCCGAGTTCGAGCAACACGCTGATCCTCTACATGCGCGGCCAGGGTGTCGCGGACGCCAACCAGATCACGCAAGACGGATCGGTCGGTCTGTATGAGGATGGCTTCTACATCTCGCGCCCGCAGGCGGAGACCTTCGATCTCGCCGATGTCGAGCGTGTCGAGATCCTGCGCGGTCCGCAGGGCACCCTCTATGGACGCAATACCACCGGCGGCGCCGTCAACATCATCAGCAAGAAGCCCACCGGCGAGCTGGACTTCAAGGTAAGCCTCGATGGCGGCAGCCGCAACTACGTACGCGCCCTCGCCACGATGAACCTGCCCAAGGTGGCCGGGGGTCTGTCGAGCAAGGTCACACTGCTCTACAGCAACATCGACGGCAACGTGCACAACGCGGGCGGCGAGGATTACAACAAGGAGGAGCAGAAAGGCGGCCGGCTGTCGCTGCGCTGGGATACCGGTGGAATCTTCACCGCCGACTACTTCTTTGAAATCGGCCAGATCGATTCCACCCCCATCTACTATGTGAATAACTCACTGGTAGGACTGATTCCCGGATACCCGCAATCGAACAGCATCCCGAGCCAGACCTGGGAGCCGATCGCGCTGCCGCTGAGCATTGCGAAATTCAACGCCGACGGTCTCACGCTCAGCTTCCGCCTGAATGATTCAACGACACTGCGGTCGCTCACGGGCTATCGCGGACTGGATTCGCGCTTCACCCAGGACTACGCGGGCGCCTTCAGCAACCCGGCCTCCGCCGGCTTCATCGGTATTACCAATTTTGCCGGCGCCGATATCGTGCAGAGCAATGTGTTTACACAGGAGTTGCAGCTCGTTGGCGACATCGGCAAGAGCTTCGACTATGTCGCCGGCCTCTACTATTTTGATGAGCACGCGAATCACATCGAGGACGTCACCATCGGCATCCCGTTGTTCGCCCCCGGGGCCCCGCTGTTCTTCCCCTTCAGCGAGCTCGACCACCGCGTGGTCGAGGCGGACGCGAAATCGAAGGCCGCGTACGTGCAGGGCACCTACAAGGTGAACGACAAGCTTTCGCTAACCGCCGGCGGTCGCTATACCAAGGACGATCGCAGCGCATCGCGCTTGCTGCAGGCCAACCAGACCATCACGCTGCTCACGCCGGGTGGCCCGCTCCCGTTCCCGGTCCCCTCAGCGCCTGACAATGGTGCCAACAGCCTCAGCTTTAGCAAGTTCAATCCCGCCGGCACGATCAACATGGCGTGGACGCCGGATGTGAACACTTATTTCCGCGTTGCGACCGGCTACAAGGCCGGTGGCTCGAGCGAGGCGGGTCCCCCGGGGTCCTTCGGCCTCACGTTTAAGCCGGAAAACGTCACTACCTACGAACTGGGTCTGAAGTCCTATTGGTTCAGCCATACGCTGCGCACCAACGTGGCGCTGTTCCACAGTGACTTCAAGGATATGCAGCTGCAGTTCGACGTTGACCCGAATAATCTTGCGGTCGTCCAGGCCTACAACGCCGGCACCGCGAAGGTCGACGGCGCTGAACTCGAGATCCTCTGGTCGCCCGTCAATGACCTCACGCTGGGACTCGATTACACGTATCTGCACACCTCGATCGACGAGGTGACTGCGATTGCCGGCACGATCTTTGATCCGGCCGTCAATCCGCTGTCGCCCTACAAGGTAGGCGACAACGTCGCGCCGGTGTTCCGCTTGCCGTACGCGCCCCAGGACATCCTGAATGCCACCGCCGACTGGACCATGTTCCATACCCGCGGCGGCAGCCTCGAACTGGCGCTCAACTACCGCTATCAGGGGCGACAGTACGACACCGCCCCGACCGGTCCGGCAGTGCCCGGCTCGACGGAGTTCTACTCCATCCCCGGCCATGGAGTACTCGACGGCAAGCTGCGCTGGAACTTCAACCTCGCGGACAGCAAGAAGACCATGAACGTCTCGGTGTGGGGCAAGAATCTGACCGACAAGACCTACCAGGCGCACGTCATCGGCCAAGGCCCGATCATTCCGGTGCTCACCGCGCAGGGCCCGGAACCGGTGGCGGGCTACACCTACCAGGCGATCGCCTGGGCCCCGCAGCTCATGTGGGGAGTGGAGTTCCAGTACGGCTTCTAGCCTTTGCTTTGGCAGCTGAGTTCGCGCGGGCCTTCGGGCCCGCGCGACTTTTGAGGACCAGTGAAAATGAGGGCCAGGGTTCGCTCGTTCGGTTCGCTTGCTGCGATCGCGACACTGCTCGTACCTGCGCTCGCAACCGCCGCCGGCGCGCCTGCGCCGCCACCCGACGGTGCTGCCCTGTACGCCACGCACTGCGCCGCCTGTCACGATCACGCCGCGGACCGGATTCCGCCGAAAGTGCTGATCTCCATCACGCGCAGCGCGGAAGATGTGATCGACACGTTGACGTTGGGCGTGATGCGCACCCAGGCGGCAGGCTTGAGCGGCGAGGAGATCAAGAGCCTCGCGGTTTATCTCACGGGCAAGCAGCCCGCCCCGCGCGCCGCCGCGGATGCGAACCCCTGCCCCGCAGCGGCCGCGCCGCGGCTGTCGCTGTCGCCGTCGGACTGGCGCAGCTGGGGCCGCGATCTTGCCAGTTCGCGCTTCCAACCCGAGCCCGGTTTCACCGCCGCGCAGGTGCCGCAGCTGAAGCTGCGCTGGACCTTTGCCTACCCGGGACGCGCCGCCTTCGGGCAGCCTGCGGTGATCGGCGACCTGGTGCTGGCCGGCGGCACGGGTGGGCGCGTGTTTGCGCTCGACGCCAAGAGCGGCTGCACCTACTGGAATTACGATGCGGGCGCGCTGGTGCGCACCGGCATCGTGATCGATGCAGTGACGGCCGAGCACGCCACCGATCACCGCGCCCACCTGGTCGCGTGGTTCGGTGACGACAAAGGCACGCTGCACGCCGTCGATGTCAATGACGGCAAGCGCCTGTGGGTGCAGCGGCTGGACGCTCATCCGATCGCACGCCTCGTCGGAACGCCGCAGCTGCATGAGGGCATCCTGTACGCGCCGGTGAGCTCGTTCGAGGAAGTGGCGGCCGCGGACCCCAAGTACCGCTGCTGCACGTTCCGCGGCAGCCTGGTGGCGCTTGATGCCGCCAGCGGTAGGCCGTTGTGGCGCTCCTACACCGTGCGCATGCCGTCCGCGCCGGTGGCCAGCCCGAGCGGCCAGACGCTGTCGGGTCCGGCCGGCGGCTCAATATTCTCCGCGCCAACCATTGATGCGAAACGCGGCCTGATCTACGTGGGCACGGGCGACTCCTACACCAACGTGGTGTCGGACTCCACCAACGCGATCCTCGCGCTGAAGCTGAAGGACGGCGCGCGGGTATGGACTCGCCAGGTGGCGAAGAACGACGCCTGGATCCTGCTGTGCACCGGGAAACCGACCGGGAACTGCCCGAGTCCGCTCGGTCCGGACTTTGACTTCGCGAGCTCGCCGATGCTGATCAGCACCGCCGCCAAGCAGGTGCTCGTCGCCGGGGCGAAATCCGGCATCGTGTACGGCTTCGATGCGCGCGCTGGCGGCAAGGTGCTGTGGCAGCGGGCGCTGGCCGCCGGCACACCGAACGGTGCAATCCTCTGGGCCCCGGCCACTGACTTCAAGCGCGCCTACGTCGCCACCTCTGAATACGACCCACAGGCCCACTCGGGGCCCGGGGCGCTGGTCGCGCTCGACCCGGTGACCGGTGCAGTGCTGTGGAGAACACCGACACCGGATACGCCCTGCGCCTGGGGCACGCAGAACTGTTCTCACGCCTTGCTCGCCGGTGTCGCCGTTATCCCCGGGGTCGTGTTCGCCGGCGCCATGGATGGGCACATGCGCGCCTACGACGCCCATGACGGCAGCATCATCTGGGACTTTGACACCGGCCAGAGCTTCGCGGCGGTCAACGGCGTCAGCGCGCACGGCGGCGCCATTGACTACGGCGGTGAAGTGATTGCGCACGGCATGCTGTTCGTGAACTCAGGCTCCATGCGTCAGGCGGGAAATCTCCTGCTGGCGTTCGCGCCGGAGTGAGGCACGCATTCGATTGAGGATCCGCGGCAGCCGCGCCACAATCGCCCGGCAATCGCGAAGATCGGGACTCACTCAAACAGACTAGGAACGCCATGGATCCGAATCATCCCTCGTGGGCCTCGCCCGTCGAGGCACCCCTCGTCCTCGAGGAGCCGAGCGCGCGGCAGTGGGACGATTCTGCGGATCTTGTCATCGTCGGTTTCGGCGGCGCCGGCGTGGCAGCTGCCCTCGAGGCAGCCGAGCAAGGCGTGAGCGTGCTGGCCCTCGATCGCTACGAGGGCGGCGGCTCTTCGGCCGCCAACGGCGGGGTGTTCTATGCCGGGGGTGGCACCAGGATCCAGCGCGAGGCCGGTGTCGAGGACACTGCCGAGGAGATGTTCAAGTACCTGAGCCTGGAGACCCAGGGCGTCGTCTCGGATCAGACCCTGCGTGGCTTTTGCGATGAGAGCGCCGCCACCGTCGATTGGCTGCTGGCGCACGGCGCGCTGCTCTCTTCCAGCGGGGTATTCGGCAAGAAGGTGTCCTACCCGCCGCTCAAGTACCACCTGTACCATCCGGACAACTCGCTCGTGCCCGCGTACGCATCGCGCGCCAGGCCGGCGGCCCGTGGGCATCGCACCGCGGTCTACAATCGCGGCAAGGCCTGGGGCCTCGGCTGGGGCATCTGGAAGCCACTGGCGGCCGCTGCAAGCAGGGCCGGCGTGCGCTTTGAGCGCTACACCGAAGTGCGGCAGCTCGTGGTCGACCGCCAGGGAAACGTCCTCGGGGTGAAGGCGCTCTCGATCCCCGCCAACAGTGCCGCCGCACGACGCTTCGCGCGCTACATCCGCTACGCCAACAAGCTGCTCGAGCTGCTGCCTCCGGTGATTCCGCTGGCCGCGGTCACCATTGGCCTCGCGCGGCGTTACCTGGCCGCGGCCGGTCGCATCGAAGCCGAGGAGCGCGTCACGCGCTTCATCCGCGCACGTCGCGGCGTGCTGCTGAGTGCCGGCGGCTTCATCCTCAACTCCGCGATGGTGGCCCACTACGCGCCACTTTATCGGCGCGGACTGCCCAACGGCACCCTTGGAGACACCGGCAGCGGCATCCGCCTCGGACAGAGTGTCGCGGGTGCGGTGGGTGCCATGGATCGCGTCACCGGCTGGTGCATGATCAATCCACCGGCCGCGTGGCCGCGCGGCATCGTGGTCAACAGGCACGGCGCACGCATCTGCCACGAGGGCGTCTACGGATCGACGCTGGGGGATGCCGTCGCGCACAGCCCGGACGGTGTCGCATTTCTCATCCTGGATGAGGCACTGTACCGGGAAGGCCTGACGCAGATCAGTCCCGGTGCAGAATTTGTCAAGTACCAGCGCCAGGTGGTGCGCCTGAATGTGCTCATGAACCGCAAGACCGCGGCCACACCCGAAGCGCTGGCGCGCGCGGTCGGCATAGATCCGCAAGGACTGCGCAACACCATCGACGCCTACAATCGCGCGGCACATGGCGCAGCTGCCGACGTGGTCGGCAAGGCGGTTGATGAAATGAGCGCGCTCGAGCACGCACCGCTGCACGCCATCGACATCTCGGTGCACAGCCGTTATTTCCCCATGCCCATGCTGACCCTGGGCGGCCTGAAGGTGGACGAGTTCACCGGCATGGTGCAGCGCGAAGACGGCAGCACCATACCCGGGCTCTATGCCGCCGGCCGCTCTGCGGTAGGCATCTGCTCCAACGTGTACGTCAGCGGCCTTGCGTACGCCGACTGCATCTATTCCGGGCGCCGCGTCGCCCGTGCCGTGGCGCGGGTCGGCCAGGCCGCGGCGCTGGCGCGCAGCGCCTGAGGCTGCAACCAGAAATCTTGCCCGAGCGAGGATATCCATGAGCAGTACCGCATCGCTTGCGACGCTCGGCCTGCCGCCACTGGTGCAGATCGGGTTCGTCGTGCGCGACCTGAAGGACTCGATGGCCAGGTACGACAGCCTCTACGGACCGTGGCATCACTTTGATGGTTCCGTGCCCGCCGCCACCTACCGTGGCCGCAGCGCAGACGTGCAGCTGGACATCGCCATCGGTCATAGCGGGCCGCTTGAGATCGAGCTCATCCAGTGGGTTGCGGGGGACAGCCCGCACCGTGAGTTCATCGAGAAGGGGCGCGAAGGCATGCACCACGTGCAATACCGCGTGGAGGACGCCGATGGCTGGATCGCCAAGCTCGCGCCGCTCGGCTACCGGCCGATCTGGTACAAGCGCTGGTGCGCGGATACCACCTTCGCATACCTGGAACGCAGCGGCGACCCGCTCATCGTCGAGTTTCTCGAGATGCCCGCCGGCGGCCCGGGCACGAGGTTACCCGGATGAGCCTGCAAGAGCTCTCGGATCGCTTCGAGATCAAGCAGCTGATCACGCGCTACAGCAATGCCCTCGACACACGCCGGTTTGAGCTGCTCGATGAGGTGTTCACGCCCGACGCCTACATCGACTACCGCGCCACGGGCGGGATCGACGGACGTTACCCGCAGATCCGTGCTTGGCTGCCCCCGGCGGTGACGCACTTCCCGCATATGTGCCATCTGGTGGGCAACATCGGCATCATCCTCGCGGCGGACAAGGCGCAGGCGCGCACGCTGTGCCTTAACCCGGTGGAGGTGCCCCTGCCGGCCTCCGGCCGGCAGGTCATGTTTCTCGCCATGTGGTACCGCGATCAGCTGATCCGCACGCCGGGCGGGTGGCGCATGTCAGAACGCGTGCAGCAAGGCTGTATCCAGCACAATGTGCCGCGGCACCTGCAGATTCCTGACGCGGGTGATGGACGAATTGCCAAGGAGAACACCGTATGCTGAGCCTGCAGGAACTCTCGGACCGCCTCGAGATCGAGCAGCTGATCGTGCGTTACAGCAACTGTATTGACCAGCGCGATTGGGACGGCCTCGACGCGGTGTTCACGCCCGATGCCTACATTGACTACCGCAAGCTCGGCGGCATTGATGGGCGCTTTCCGCAGGTAAAGGCCTGGCTCGGGCCGGCGCTCGCCAACTTTCCGCACTACTGTCACCTGGTGGGCAATATCGAGATCACGCTTGCGGGCGATACCGCCCGCGCGCGCACCCTGTGCATCAATCCGATGGATACGCCGCTGCCAGGCGGCGGATCCCAGGTCATGTTTTTAGGACTCTGGTACAACGATAGGTTCATTCGCACGCCCCGCGGCTGGCGCATGTGCGAGCGTGTCGAGGAGGGTTGCTTCCAGCACAACGTACCGGCACACATGGTCATTCCGACACCCTGATGGGCTTGAGCGCACTCCGCCGGCGCGTGTTGGTGCCGCGGAGCCGTCCAAACGGACTACGGAATTCAGGCCGGTTGCGCACCGGCAACGTTCTGGTAGCGTTCCGCACGGTAATGCAGGAGTAACGGCATGGCGCGCACGCAAGACTACGGATTGGGTGAATTTACCTTCCCACGCGGCTGGTTCATGGTCGCGGACGCGGAGGAGCTGAAGGAGCGACCGCTGCCGCTGCGCTTCTTCGGGCAGGAGTTCGCCCTGTATCGCGGCAAGAGCGGCAAGGTCGTGATGCTCGATGCCTACTGCCCCCACATGGGCACGCATCTGGCGCGCAACAACACCTCCTACATCGTCCAGGACGGACAGGTCGAGGGTGACTCGATCCGCTGCCCGTATCACGGCTGGCGCTTCGGTCCGGACGGCAAGTGCAACGACATCCCCTACAGCAAGGCCCCCATCCCGAAGGCTGCCTGCGTCAAGACATGGCCGGTGGTGGAGAGCCTGGGCGCGATCTTCGTCTGGTACGACGCCGAAGGGGGCGAACCGGAATGGGAGGCACCGTCGCTGCCACAGTGGAACGACCCGCAGTGGGTGCGCTGGAAGTTTGATCATCTGGGGGTTATCAACTGCCACGCGCAGGAGGTGGTCGACAACATCGCCGACTGCTCACACCTGAACCCGGTGCACGGGGAAACGGTGAAGTTCTACCGCAACGAGTTCAAGGGACACCTCGCCACCCAGATCCAGGGCGGCGGCCACCGCACGCTGGTGACCGCGGACGGTGTCAGCCCGATACTCACCACGGACACCACTTACAACGGGCCCGGGTTCCTCCTGTCGTACATGCTCGGTATGGGCGAGTCGATCATCTTCATCGGTCATACGATGGTCGATGACGGCATCATCAAGGTCTGGCACGGACTGCTCGTTAAGTCCGCGAACGCGGTTGCAACCGAAGCCGATGTCGCCGCCGCACGGCTCTACCAGGAAGCCTCCCGCGTGGCATTCGCGCAGGACTTCGACGTGTGGGCCAACAAGCGCCCGGCGCTGCAGATCCTGCAGGTTCCCGGGGACGGCCCGTTCCACAAGGCCCGCATCTGGTACAAGCAGTTCTACAACCAGCGCGCCCGCAAGCAGGAGTTTCTCAAACAGGTCGAGGGCCTGCAGCACCGCGTGGTGGGCATGCCGTCGCGGTTGGAGGAAGCGGATACGGCCGCCTGAGGGCGGCCGCCACCACCCCCAAGCCCCTCAGGCCGGGAAGGTCTCGCCGCCGTTTGAGTCGAGCACCGCTCCGGTGACCCCCGAGGCATAGTCGGAGAGCAGGAACAACGCGGCGCGCGCGCACTCGGTATCCGTCACGAGCCGCCGCAAGGCGATGTTGGCCGCGACTGCGTCATAGAGCTGCTTCTCCGGCACCCCCTGCTCCTTGGCAGCGTAGGTGATGTAGTTCTGCACCGGGACGCCGAGCATCCAGCCCATGCGCGCGACGTTCACGCGGATGTTGCTGGCACCGAGTTCCGCCGCCAGATACTTGGTCACCACGTTCATCGCGCCCTTGGATGCCGCGTAACCGGCCTCGCCGGTGTGCGGCTTTACCGTGGCCATGGAACTTATGTTCACGATGGCACCGCCGCCCTGCGCCTTCATGACCGGCACCACCGCCTGCGTCATGTTCATCGTTCCGATCACGTTGGTGTCCAGGATCTCCTTCCAGGAGTTCAGATCGGCGTCGTCCGCCTTGGCAGGCGTGCCCCAGAAGAAGGCGCTGTTCACCAGGCCGTCGACGCGCCCGAACTGCTTGTTGGCGCCCTCCGCGAGGCGCTTGCACTGGGCCGCGTCGCGGATGTCGGTGACCAGCTTGAGCACCTTGCAAGCCGGGTTCGCCTCGCGCATGCGCTTCTCGGCATCGTCCAGCTTATCCGCCGTCCGGGCACCGATCGCCACGGCCCGGGCACCTTCGCGGGCCGCCTCAATTGCCAGCTTCACACCCAGTCCCGGACCGATCCCCGAGACGATCACGACCTTGTCCTTGAGTAACATGGCACTGCACCTTACGACTTGATGAATGGGAGGATGTGTTTCTCACGATAACGCCTGAAGCGCTGCTCGAGTTCCGCGCGGGTGAAGCCGAATTCCTCGAGCGTGTACTCGTGTTTGGGGCGCCCCTCGCGCGGGTGCGTGCTCATGTACGCGCTGATACCCGCACGCGTGACATCAGTCATCGGCAGCCCGATGTCCTGGTAGATGCGCTCCACTACCTTGACAGGCTCAGTGACGGTGTCGCGAAAGTTGACGTCGACGAAGTGGTTCGCCAGGCGCTCGCGCTGATCGAGGCAGTGGTTCAGGTGCTGCTCGAGGGTCTGCGACCATTGCCTGCCGGCCTCGCGCGGATCAGCCGAGTCGCTGCCCATCGCCCACAGCATGTGCACCATGCTGGCAAACGAGGGAATGGTCGCGATCGGGTCACGGTGGGTCTGCACGAAGGTCGCCCCGGGCATCAGCTCGGCGATGACCTCGACGTACCCCAGATGCATGGGCGTCTTCAGTACCCAGTAGTCGGCGCGCTGGCCGCGGCGTTTCTTCTGCCACTGCAGGAACTTCATGAGCTGCAGCAGGTAGGCATAGCCGGCGCGCAGGTCCTGCGAGTGAATCCAGCTGCGGTAGGTTGGCAGGTGCGCCAGGGATTCGGCGGTGGTACTGAGGAGCGTGTGGTCGATGAGCATGATGTCCTCATCAGCTCCCATCGCATCCCAGGGGTGGATCGCGGCCATCTCGGGCACCGCCGCAAGGATCCCCGCGACCTCGGCCTTGGCCGCCGCGATGCGCTTTTCCCCGGCGACATCGTCGGCCTCTGGCACCGGGAAGCGTACCTCCCACCAGGCCCCGGCGTAGAAGCGCGGATCGGCGGCCAGCAGGCGATGCAGCAGCGTGGTGCCGGTGCGCGCGAGTCCGAGTATCACTACCGGGGGCGGCAGCTTTTCCTCGAGGATCTCCGGATGGCGAACGAACCAGTCACGGGCGCGCAGCCGGGTCGTGAGCGTATTCAGCAGGCGCGCATGCCACGTGTGCACCCCGACCTCGTTAAGGCGTGCCTCCGTGCGCAGCGCCCGCGTCAGGCGCTCCAGGGGTTCCTCGATCGCAGGTCCGTCGAACTGGCTCAGTCCGGTCTCGCGTCGGGCCTGCGCGAGCAGCTGCTCCGGTGCCAAGAGCTCCTCGGCGCTCACGGGGTGACCCCCGCGAAGTGCTTCGCGGCCTGCCACGCGAAGGTCATCGCCGGCCCCAGCGTCGAGCCCGGACCCGGATAGGTCGGCAGGATCGCCGCCGCGCAGTTACCGATCGCATACAGGCCGGGAATCGGCGCACCGTCGTTGCGTAGCACCTGAGCATCGGTGTTGATCACCAACCCGCCGTGCGTTCCAAAATCACCCGGGTCGATCCGCATGGCGTAGAACGGTGGCTCCACGATGGGTGCCAGACACGGATTGGGCTTGATGCGCGGGTCGGCATAATAACGATCGTACTCCGCGTCACCGCGCCCGTGCTCCAGATCCTTGCCGGTGCGTGCGTAGTCGTTCATGGCGCTCACCGTCTTGGCCAGGCCGTCGGCGTCGATGCCGGCCTGCCTGGCAAGCTCACGGATCGAGTCGGCGCGCGTCAGAAAGCCGGAGCTGAAGTAACTGCGCGGCAAGCGCTTGTCCGGGCGGTAGCGCACGGGCCACAACGGGCCATTGAAGTACATCCGCCGCGAGCGCGCATCGAAAATCATCCACGAGGGCGCCTGCGGATCCTGCGCCGTGTGCCGACGGTAGAATTCCAGCTGGTAGGTGATGTAGTTCTGTGACTCGTTGGCGATGCGCCGCCCGCGGCGCGTCACGACGATGTTGCCGGGGTAGGACTTGTCCATGATGGCGAGCCTGGGAACCGGGTCATCGGGCGCGCGAATGGACGAGCACCACCAGCCACCGTCCATGAGGCGAGTCGCGGCCCCGAGTGCCATCGCGGCGCGGTGCGCATCCCCGGTATTGGTGCCGGCGGCGGCGCTCCAGCGTGCGTCGGTCGGCTGCGGCAGGTACTGTTCGCGCATCTGCTGGTTGTGCTCGAAGCCGCCCGCCGCCAGCACCACGGCGCGGCGTGCGTGCACGATCACGGTCGCCCCCTGGTGCAGCACCCTGACGCCCGTGACGCGGCCGGTATCGTCGGCGAGCAGCTCCGTCATCGGGGCCTCAAGCCACAGCGGTAGCTTCCGGTCATGCATCGACCAGCGCAGCCGGGCAATCCCGGCGCAACCGCAGGCGATACGTCGCGAGCGCCGGTTGCGCAGCGCCCAGGCAACATCGCTCACGTGATCCCAAATACGCCGCGCCGCGAGGCGCTTCCAGCCCGGCAGCTGTGCCATCAGCACCTGGGCATCGACCTGTGTCATGGCAATGCGGTCAAACATCCACATCATGTGGTGCGTGTCACGCAGCTGCCCGGCCTCGGCCCCCAGCACGCTGCGCGCCACCGGCGCGGGCTCCAGTGAGCGGTGTCCGTGCTTGGCGCCGGGCAGCGAGGACCAGTAATCCGGGTAGTGGGCGAGGGACTCGTAGCGCACCCGGGTGCGCTCGTGCAGAAAGTCGAGCATGCGCGGCCCTTCCCGCAGGTAGGTTTCCTGCAGCTCGGGGGGCACCGCGCCGGCGGGGGTGGAACCGCGTACGTACTCGAGCGCCTCCTCGTAGCTGTCCGTGGCCCCCGCCGCCCGCGCATAGCGGCTGCACGGTATCCAGATGCCACCGCCCGAGGTGGCGCTGGTCCCGCCATACAGTGGGCTCTTTTCGATGACCAGCACGTCCCGCACGCCGAGCTCGTAGGCACACAGCGCCGCGGTCAGTGCACCGTTGCCGGAGCCCACGACCAATACATCGACGCTCAGCTCGCGTGCCTCACCCAAAGTGCCCCCTCGCGCGTGTTGTAATCCAGGCAAGTGTGCCCTGCAGGACTCGCGGCCACGTCGCCCAAATGAACGATCACGAGGGGCGCACGCGTTTAGGTATGCTGTCGCGCCCCTTCACGACGGAGTCGCCCGATGCCGAGTCAGGAAGCCATGAAGGCCGCCATGCAGGCCTATATCGACGCCTTTAACAGCGGCAGCGTGGAGGCGGTCCTCGCCCTGTACGCCGAGGGGGCCACCGTCGAGGACCCGGTGGGATCGCCCCTGAAGCGCGGCAAGGCGCAGATTCAGGCCTTCTACGCGCATTCGATCGCCACGGGCGCCAAGCTCTCGCTCGATGCCCCGATTCGCGGTTCGCATGCCAATTCGGCGGCGATGGCCTTCAGCGCCCGCATCGGCGCGCTGACGGTGCGGGTCATCGACGTCATGGAATTCGATGAAGCCGGCAAGTTCACCAGCATGAAGGCCTATTTCGGCCCCGGCGACCTGCTGCAGGGCTAAGTTCACAGCGGCGCCCGCGCCGCGTCCCGCGCCGGCCGCCGCTCGGCGAGCAGCAGCTGCAGCGCCACGTTCACGAGGCAGCCGGCGCGGCATTGAGCGCAGCGTCTCCGGGCTCGCCGAGCACGCAGGAGGTGCCGCCGGGGGTGTACATCATCGCCACGCAGCGATTGCAGGAAGTACAGCCGGACTCAGTGAGCCGCCCGCTGGCGAAGGCATTCACCAGGTCCGCCTGATGGATCAGCACGCGCCCGAGCGCAACGGCATCAAACCCTTCGGCCAGCACCTGCTCCGCATTGGCAAGGCTCTTGACACCGCCGAGGTAGGCCAGCGGCAGCCGCGTGGCTGCGCGCACCAGGCGGGAATTCTCCAACTGATACAGCTCACGGAATTTCACGTTCTTAGGCTCCGTGAACTGCTGCACGAACATGGCGGCGGCGACGATCGGGTTGCCCACCCGCGTGCGGTTCTCCTTGGGAAACGAGGAGCCGAACATGGTGGTGATGGATTCGATATTGAGCCCGCCGCTGAGCACCAGCAGATGTGCGCCGGCGCGCTCGAGCGCCTTGGCGATCTGGGCACCGTCCGCGGCGCTGTTGCCGCGGCGATGACCGTCGGTGACGCTGAGCTTGCACACCACCGCCATGTGCTTGCCGACGGCATCGAGCACCCGCTGCAGCACCATGACCGGAAAGCGGGTGCGACGGTCAAGGCTGCCGCCATAGGCATCGCGCCTGCGGTTGTAGAGCGGCGTCAGGAACTGGCTGAGCAGGTAGCCGTGACCCATGTGGATCTCGACCGCATCGAAGCCGGCGGCGCGCGCCAGCTGCGCACCGCGCACGAATTCAGCGGCGACCCGCTCCATGTCCTGCGGCCCCATGCGCTGGCGCAACCACTGCCCGCTCATGATGCCGACCTTGTTGAATCCGCCGCTCGCCGACAGCGGCCGCGGCGTCGACGCCGGGGGCACAAAGGTGAAACAGCCCCCGTGGGTGATCTGGGCGCAGGCGGCGGCACCCTGGCGGTGCACGGCCTCCGTCAGCACGCCCAGGTGTCGCACGGCTTCGTCATCGAGGGTGATCTGATCAACGAAGGTGCGTCCATCCGGTGCCACGGCACAGTACGCCACCGTCGTCATGCCCACGCCGCCGGCCGCGATGCCCTCGTGGAACCTCACCAGGCGTTTGGAAGGCACCCCACCGCGGGCACCGCCTTCGTTGGTGGCGGATTTTATGAAGCGGTTGCGCAGTCTGAGCGGTCCGATCTGCAGCGGCGTGAAGGCGGGCGAGCTGCTGGCCGGGACCTGGTTCATGAGTGTCACTTCCTTGTCCCGGAACCCTGGCTCAGGCCGGCCGCGTCTTGGCTGCTGGCCGTCGCACCGGCGTGATCTTGGCGGCGCGGTAGTCGTACTTGAGCGTCTTCACGGCGATCGAGGTCTCCACGTGCCGCACGCCCGGGAGCGACAGAATGCGGTTATTGGCCACCTCGACGATGTCCTCGAGCGCGGCGAAGAGGCCGATCGCGAGGATGTCAAACCGCCCCAGCATTACGATGACGCAGCCGATCTCGGGCATGGCAGCGATCTTCTGGGCGACCGTTTTCAGCTCCCCGTGCTGCGCCTGGATGCCGATCAGGACCACCTTTGGGGAGCCGGCGAACGCGATGTTGGTGACGGCCGTGAGGCGGATGGCGCCGCCTTGCTCAAGACGGTTGATCCGACCGCGGATCGTGCCCTCGGTAACCCCGAGTTGCGCGGCAATCTGCCGGTTGCTGACGCGCGCATCGACGGTCAGCAGGTCCACGATGCGGCGATCGAGCGGGTCGAGTGAGGGCAGCGCGGTCTTCATGCGATCTGCGCCCGGTCGAAGTCGTACTTGATGACATCGGCAGCGATCCCTGCAGCCAGGGTGCGGATGCCACGGATCTTGGCGACATCGCGCAACAGGAATGTCTCCAGCTCCTCCAGGTCATGCAGCGCGACCAGGATCTCGATATCGCGCGCGCCGGTGACCAGGTGCACGGCGAACACTTCCTCGAGGGCGGCCAGCTCTTTGGCGACTTCCTCCGCCGCCCGCCCCTGCACCTCGATGCCGACGGCCAGCAATACCTTGTAGCCGAGCGCGGCAAAGTCGGTGACCGCCACCACCCTGATGGCGTTGATGTTCTCCAGGCGGCGGATGCGCGCGCCGACCGTCGCCGGTGAAATGCGCAGGCTGCGCGCCATCTTCTGGTTGGTCGCCCGCCCGTCCGCCTTGAGGGCGGCAATAATGTGACGGTCGATGTCATCGAGCTCGTATTCCTGGGGACTGCTCATCGCGCTTCCCCCGGGAGGAGCGTGCTACGCATAGTCATTTCAGTAAACCTCGAACAGCCCCGCGGCCCCCATGCCACCGGCGACACACATGGTGACCACCACCCAGCGCACCCCGCGGCGCCGCCCCTCGATCAGAGCGTGGGCCACCAGGCGCGCGCCACTCATGCCGTAGGGATGGCCGACCGCGATCGCGCCGCCGTCGACGTTGAACTTCTCGTTGTCGATTCCGAGACGATCGCGGCAATACAGCGCCTGCACCGCGAACGCCTCATTGAGCTCCCACAGGCCGACGTCCTCGACCTTCAGACCGTGGCGTGCAAGCAGCTTCGGCACGGCGAATACCGGGCCGATACCCATCTCATCAGGTGCGCAGCCGGCGACCGCCATGCCACGGTAGGCCCCGAGGGGCTGCAGGTTGCGCTTGGCGGCCAGTTGCGCCTCCATCAGCACGGCAGCCGCCGCGCCATCGGAGAGCTGCGAGGCGTTGCCGGCGGTCACGTGGGCGCCCTTAGCAATGACCTTGCCGCCGGACCACACCGGTTCAAGCTTGGCGAGTCCCGCAAGGCTCGTGTCAGCCCGATAGCCCTCGTCCTGTTGCAACAGGACCTCCTCGGAATGGGTCGCCCCGGTCACCTTGTCGGTGACCAGCTTGCGGCTGGCGAGCGGAACGATCTCCGCGTCGAAGCGGCCGGCCGCATAGGCCGCAGCGACGCGCTGCTGGCTCTGTAGCGCGTAGCGGTCCTGCGCCTCGCGGGAGATCCCGTAGCGGCGCGCAACCACCTCCGCGGTTTCGATCATCGCCATGTACATGTTGGGCGAGGCCGCCAGCACCGCCTCGGACTGCGCCCGATAGCTGTTCAGGTGCTTGTTCTGCGTCAGGCTGATCGATTCCACGCCACCGGCGACCACGACGGCCATGCCATCGCCCACGACCTGCTTGGCCGCGGTCGCGATCGCCATTAGCCCGGAGGCACACTTGCGATCAATCGTCATGCCGGCCACGCTCTCGGGCAGCCCGCCGGTAACCACTGTCAGACGCGCAATGTTGTATCCCTGCGTGCCCTGCTGCGTGGCGCAGCCGAGCACCAGGTCCTCGACCTCCGCGCCCTCGATGCCGGCGCGCCGCACCGCCTCGCGCACCGCGTGCCCGGCAAGCACCGGCGCCTCGGTATCGTTGAACGCGCCGCGATACGCCTTGCCGATGGGCGTTCGCGCGACAGAGACAATGACCGCTTCCCGCACGGGCTTCTCCTAGAAATAAAGACGACTGAGGGTGTCGGCGACGCACACCGGCTTCTCGACCCCTTCGGCTTCGAGCGTCACGCGTATCTTCGCCTGCAGCGCGCCACCGCCGAGGTCCTCGACCGCGAGCAGCTGCGCCCGCCCGCGCAACCGCGAGCCGCTGCGCAGCGCCGCCGGGAAGCGCACGCGATCGCAGCCGTAGTTGATGCCGTGGCGCATGCCTTCGGCCCGTACCAGCTGCGGCAGGAACAGATTCACCAGCGCCAGCGACAGGTAGCCGTGGGCAATCGTGCCCCCGAAGGGCCCGTCAGCCGCCCGCTCGGGATCGACGTGGATCCACTGGTGATCACCGGTCGCCTCGGCAAACAGGTTGATACGATTCTGGTCCACCAGCAGCCAGTCGGTCGGACCGTAGCTCTGACCCACGGCCGCCTGATACTCCTGCACTGATCGAAACACGGCGCTGCTCATGCGATGCCCTACCCGCCAACCTCAGGCGCGCTGACTCGAGACCGACAGGACCTCACCGGTCATGTAACTGGCAAGATCACTCGCCAGGAACACGATGACATTGGCGACCTCCCACACTTCCGCAGTGCGGCCGAAGGCCTCGCGCTGCCGGAGTTCGCTCAGCAGCTCATCGCTCGTGACCCGGTTAAGGAAGGCATGCATGGCGATGCTGGGCGACACCGCGTTGATGCGCACGCCGTGTTCGGCCGCCTCGAGCGCCGCACAGCGCGTGAAGGCCATGACCCCGGCCTTGGCGGCAGCATAGTGGGCCTGCAGCGCCTGCGCCCGCCAACCCAGCACCGAGGCATTGTTGACGATTGCCCCGCTGCGCCGCGCGTACATATGCGGCAGCATCGCCCGGGTCATGCGAAACACGCTCGTGAGGGAGACATCGAGCACCTTGTTCCATTGCTCGTCGGTCATGTCGGTGACCGCGGCAGAGCCGCCGAGGCCGGCGTTGTTGACGAGCACGTCGACGCCGCCCAGGTTCTCGATGGCCGCCGCCACCAGCGCACGCACGTCAGACTCGCAGGTCACGTCGCACAAGCTTCCCGCGACCCGGTCCGGCGCGACGGCCCGCAGGCGTTCCACGGCCTCCGTAAGCCGCCGCTCGTGCAGGTCGCTCACCATGACGCGCGCCCCCTCCTCCAGGCAGCGCTTGGCAGTCGCGAAACCGATACCGGTGCCGGCCGCGGCGGTGACCAGCACGCTCTTGCCGGCAAGCAGATTGCGTGCCGCCGGGTAGGGGGGCGCCTGGTTCGGGGTGCTCATGTGCCGTAGACCTTCTTCGGGGTGCGCCGCTCGGCGAGCAGCCGCGCGACCGCCGCCGCCACCTCGGCTGGCTGCCAGCGGGCCTGCTTGTCGATCTGCGGACCGTCACGCCAGCCGTCCGCGATCATGATCTTGCCGCCCTCGAGCTCAAAGATGCACCCCGTCACCGCGCGCGACTGCGCGCTGCCCAGCCACACGACGACCGGCGCTATGTTGTCCGGATCCTGTGCGTCGAAGCCGGCCTCCGGGCGCTTCATCCGCTCGGCAAACACCTGCTCGGTCATGCGCGTACGCGCCGCCGGCGCCAGCGCATTGGCCGTGATCCCGTAGCGCTGCAACTCGGCCGCCTGCACCAGCGTCAAAGTGGCGATGCCCCCCTTCGCGGCGGCATAGGCGCTTTGCGCGATGCTGCCATTCAGGCCCGCGCCGGAGGAGGTGTTGATGATGCGCGCATCGACCGGCTTGCCCTGCTTGGCGCAGCCGCGCCAGAAGTCCACCGCGTGGCGTGCGACGCAGAAGTGCCCGCGCAGGTGCACCTTCATCGTCGCATCCCACTCTTCCACGGTGGCGCTCACGAACATACGGTCGCGCACGAAGCCGGCGTTGTTGACCACCACGTCCAGGCCCCCGAAGTGCTCGATCGCCGTGGCGATGATGCGGCCGGCGCCGTCCCAGTCCGAAACATCCTCCCCGTTGGCGACCGCCTCGCCGCCGGCGGCGCGGATTTCATCGACGACGGCCTGCGCGGTGGCCGTGTCGCGGCCCACGCCGGCGAGGCTGGTGCCAAGGTCATTCACGACCACCCGGGCACCTTCGCGCGCGAACCCCAGCGCGTAGGAGCGCCCGAGGCCGCGCCCCGCCCCGGTGACGATCACGACCCGTCCTGCGCACAGTCCTGGCATGTCAGAGCCTCTCGATAATGGTGACGTTGGCCTGCCCGCCGCCCTCGCACATGGTCTGCAGCCCGTAGCGGCCGCCGCGGCGCTCGAGTTCGTGCAGCAGCGTCGTCATGAGCTTCGCCCCCGTGGCACCGAGCGGATGCCCGAGTGCGATCGCCCCGCCATTGACGTTGACCCGATCGAGGTCCGCCTTAAGCTCGCGTTGCCAGGCGAGCACCACGGAGGCGAAGGCTTCGTTGATTTCCACCAGATCGATGTCGGCAAGCGCAAGGCCGCTCCGGGCCAGTGCGTGCTGGGTCGCCGGGATCGGCGCGGTGAGCATCCACACCGGGTCGGCACCGCGTACCGAGAGGTGGTGGATGCGTGCGCGCGGCTTCAGTCCGTGGCGGCTCACCGCCGCCGCCGAGGCGATCAGCAGCGCCGCCGCGCCGTCGGCGATCTGACTGGAGACGGCCGCCGTTATCCGGCCACCCGGCGCGAGCGGTTGCAGCTGCGCCATCTTCTCCAGCGTGGTGCCGACCCGCGGGGTTTCGTCGGTCGCCAGGCCGTTGAGCGGGGCA
>Ga0207693_10000378_pt1 | contig 40856 bp, 31 predicted proteins | sample LARL81metaG_FD_184347 | JGI IMG/M metagenome (GOLD analysis project Ga0207693, IMG submission 184347) | Corn, switchgrass and miscanthus rhizosphere microbial communities from Kellogg Biological Station, Michigan, USA - LAR L8-1 metaG... | ecosystem: Host-associated > Plants > Roots >... | reverse complement strand
GAGCCACAGGTCGGTCCGAAAGATTTGCTGGTCCCAATCCGCGCGATCCGTAGCGAAGACAACTGAGCCGCCGTCGGGTGACAGCTCGATGCCGCGGAAACTGACGGAGTTGAAGAAATCGTCGAGCGTGAGTTTAGGTTTGCTTTGACCGATCGCGAAGGCGGAACTCAGCAGGATGGTTGCGACACATGCAGCTTTTCGGATTCCCATGTCCCCTCGAGGAAGAAGGGTTATACAACGCGGGAATTGGGCAATGCAAGTTGACCCGCGGTTCACTTTGACAGGGGAAACAGATTTTTACCGCAGAGATCGCTGAGAACCGCCTTCAGGCTTGGGCGATCTTTGCGCGCCCAATTGTTTGTAAGGTCCAGAGTAGTGCAGCGAAAACGACTACCGTAAGCTGTAAATGTGTCCAGTGGGCGAGAGGACCGAATAGGGGCAGGAGGAACGCGAGGTACAACAAAACAACAAGGCCTGGTTTGTGAGTGTCGTCGGCATTGTGGATTGACCAATCGGCAAGTAGCAACAGCGCGGGAGCGAGAGCTAGCAAATCGTAGATGTAGATGTGCGGATTCACGAGAACAGCGGCGAGGATTAACGCGGAGTAGCGCACCTCAAGTGACAGAGGCGCTTTCCAGATCACTGTGGCGATCACGAGCACCGCGATCGAGGTGAGAATGTACAAAATCCACGCTGCCGAAGGCCATGGAATCAAGAGTTCCCAGAAGCTCCGCAATGAGTGCATCTGAACAAGCGAGAAACCAGGTTCCGCAATTCTGATCCATCGTGGCAGGTTGCGGAGCATGTCGATGTAGGTCTGCATTACGGCTGATTCGAAATACAGGCATGTTGAGCCCACTTGGATCGCCGAGGACATAAGCAATCCAGCCAGCATCCTCCATGACCCCGCTAATATCAGTATCAATGGAATAGCCAGCAAGAATTGCGGCTTGAAAACGAGCAAACCGAGGGCAATTCCTGCGAGCAATTGGCGATTGGCCCGCAGGGCGAAGAACCCGATAGTAAAGCAAAGAAGAAGCAGTGCGGACAACTGTCCACGGATCATGCAGTGCCAGAACGGAGGGAAGGCAAGAGCGGCTAGCGCCACAGTCGCGCGATGCGGCCGGATAGCGCTATAACGCCTCGAGATCGCGTAGACACAGCCGAAATAGATCAGGAAGCTGAATACGAGCCAGAGCACAGCTGCCCACAAGAACGGCATACGTGCAAAGGGGGCGAACATCAATCCAACCTGCGGGCCGTAAAGATTCGGAATACGAACGTTGCCGGGGGGATGGGGATCGGGCAAGGGCTTGGCGGGCGCTGCAATCGTCAGCATCTCCGAATAGCGCAGCGATTCATCGTAGAGAGCTGAGGAATGACCTCGTGAAATCAGTTCTCCTGAAATGTAAAACGATAGAAAATCCTGGAATTTGATATTGCCGGCGCGGTCCAGAGGCCTGTGCGTCGAATAGTCAACCGCAAAGGCAACCCAGAGACAAAAAGAGAGGATGAGCGCATGCGCGTGAATACGCCGAAGCGTTAACAGCCTATAAGAGATGCGAACCCAAGCGAAAGGCTTCAACTCGTGCCGCATCACGGGTTCGGCTCGGCGCTCTTTAGCGCGTCGTCGATCGACTGGCCTGAGTGCGGTGTGCCCTCGATCATCCGCCATCCATCGTCATAGTTGCGAAATCCGACTGTGGACTTGTATTGCAGATCGCCGGAATAGAGCGCTGCGCCGACTTCGTTGAGGGGAGCCCATTTCCAGATAAATTCAACGTCGGCAGAGTTGCCTTGCTTTGCGATGCCCGCGACGGCGACCAAGGCGCGTTTTGCAACCGGGACCGAGAGCAAGGATCCGGTTGCTTGCTGTGGCAGCATTGCCGACCGCACAGCATCTACGCCGGATGGCGTGAGAAGAATATCCCAGCAAGGAGGCGGAGTCATTTCCCGCGGACAAGGAGCAGTGGTGGCTGAGATCCAGCCGTGATGTTGCAGCACAAGATACTCGGGGGAAGGATAATCCTTGTTGGACAGCACTCCGGTTTGCAGAGTGAAGCGTTGCTGTGACTTGAATTGGGGGGACAGAAGAATCGAATCCGTTGCAAGACGCCGAGAGAGAAAGTCGCGCGGCGAACAGGCGGTCAGTAGGAGCGCCACCGCGGAAAGGAGAATTCGCTTGTCTCGCATGATTCTGGTAGTTAGCTCTTAAATACCGCGGTTCCCACTTCTCGCAACTGCGGCGAGAGTTCGGCATCCCTGCCCGTGGTTCGTAGATCCGCGCTCGGCTTCGCCTTCGCTCGACAGCCGAAGGCGGCTGTCGCCACGTGTTTCGTTAACGACTTGTGATTGTAAACAAACGAGAACGTTTTTGCGGCACGAAAGGGCGGGAAGTGATCTGGCCATCGAACCTAAGGGCCCATCGTCCGGGAATCGGGTGGGCGCAATTGGGACAATTCCCTTCCGGGGTAAGGCGATAGTCCGCGATGAGATAGCCGTAGCGACGGATGAGTGTCTCGGAACACTGGGGGCATCGCGTGTCTTCCCATTCTTCGACCATGCCCGGCAAATTCCCCGCATACATGTAGCGCAAACCGGCATCACGCCCGATTTCCACTGCCCGCAGCAAGTCTTCGACAGTCGTGTCACGCTGATCCTGCATCTTGTAGTCGGCGTGAAAGGCCGTCACGTGCCAGGGGATATCGGGAGACACGCTGGAGACGAACTCCGTGAGGCGACGGAGTTCATCGTTGGAGTCATTGAATCCGGGAATCAGCAGCGTCACAATCTCGAGCCAAAATCCCATGGAGTGAACGCGACGGATGGTCTCGAGGATGGGACCGATCCGCCCACCAAGTTCGTGATAGTGACGGTCGTCGAAACTCTTCAGATCGACTTTGTAGAGATCGATCCAGGGGCGCAGATATTCGAGGACCTGGGGCGTGCCGTTGCCGTTGGAAACAAATCCAGTGAGCAGGCCAGCGGCTTTCGCTTCTTTGAAAATGGCTACGGCCCATTCGCTGGTAATCAACGGCTCGTTGTAGGTGCTAACAAGAACTTTCGCGCCTTGCTCAATCGCGTCGCGGACGAGAGCCTTCGGCGAAACTTCGATTGGAGGCGAGACGGCGCGTGGATCGCGAAGTGCTTGCGACGTCACCCAGTTCTGGCAGTATCCGCAGTGCAAGTCACAACCAAGCATCCCAAAACTGTAGGCCAGTGCCCCAGGATGTGCGTGGAAGAACGGCTTCTTCTCAATAGGATCGCACTGCATGCCTGCCGTGTATCCCCACGGGACGTAGAGTTTGCCGCCCCGATTAAAGCGAACCCTGCATACCCCGGCCTGGCCATCGGGGATCGGGCAACAGTGTCCGCACGAAAAGCAACGAACACGATCGTTACCGAGATTCTCGACCAGAGATGAATCAGCTTCGCGGACTCTCAGGTCGAGGACGTCGCGCAGGGTGGGCAATGGGAAACCTCTGTGAATCTATTTTATCGCTTAAGACAGCGCGGCGGGTTCGGTCGTTAGCCGTTGGTTGTTAGTCGTCGGCCGTCGACATTGTTGATTTTTGATTTTTGATTGTTGGTTGTTGAATGAAAGCCACGGTACTAGCTAGATTTGGGTGGGGCGGCTGGCTTGGCGGCTGGGCCGTGCAGCTGAAGCCAGTGACTGGCTTGCTGTTCAATGGCAACTACTTGAGCGCGAGTAAGTCTGGCTCTCACAATCGGGACTTGAGCGTTGCTTGCGGAATCCCCGCTAAGACTCGCGACAACCATCCAGAAATATGCCTTGTTCGTGTCCGGAGGAATGCCTCTGCCACTGTAGTAGAAGGCGCCCAGTTTGGATTGCGCGGCAACGTTGCCCTGTTCAGCAGCTTTGCTGAACCAACGAACCGCCTCTCGCTCGTTCAGTTTGACGCCGTCCCCTTGCGCGTAACGCAGCCCTAACGCGTTTTGAGCCTCGGCATTGCCCTTCTCGGCCATGTGGCGGAGCTGATCAAACGTTGCGGCTTCAATGGCAGAATTCACCGGCGCCGAAGTTGTCACGGGCTCTTTGGAGGAGGCTAGAACCGTCTGCAACTGAGCATGTTGACGGTAGCGAATCCTCTTCATCAGCCAGGGAGCGGCGGAGCTCTGGATCCAAGGCGCGGAAGTGAGTCCCAGAGCCAAAGAAATCGCAGCGGCAGCAACAGTCAGCAGAATCAAGTAAGAGCGAGGCAAAGTAATGCTGGAAGGATCGGTCTCCGAGGAGTGCTCTTGCGATGTCTCGTCGGGATTGGCCGACGCGAAGAGGACGCTACCTTGCGGCGACTGAAACGATTCTGCGTGAGGCTCGGCGAGCGAGGGTACGTTCTCGACGTGTCCCGCGCGAGCACGGGATTCGAGCACGATTTCCGCCAGCTTTTGCAGTGCCCGCTCATCGGGCTCAGAGAAGGCAAAGGGCTGCGAAGATAGCGCCTCGATCAATCCGACGGATTTTTCGCCCGCCCGAACCGGAGTCGCCAGAATCGAACGAATGCCGAGGGCGCGGCAGCTTTCCCGATCGACGCGCGGATCCAGTTCGGTATCGTTGCAACGCAGCAGAACACCCTTGCGAACGCACTCTCCGGAAAATCCTGAGCCGACGTGAAGACGCGCAGAGACCGGGGGAGCGTCGAGTCCGGCTGATGCTCGGCAAACCATGAACTCGGGATCGGCGTCGGCCAAGGCTATGGCGGTTCCCGAGGCTCGCAACAATGCTTGCGTGCGTTCCGCGACACGCTGGAGCGCGCCGGGAAAATCTGAGCCCATCCCTTCAATCTGGCGTTGAAGAGCTGAGATTGCCGCGAGGGTGTCAGTGAAGTTTGGCGTGGGTGGATGATCGACCAGCCCGTTTGAGAAGTTGCCTTCGCTGTTTGCCACGCCCGCCATGGCATTCACGAACAACCACTCTCGGAGACGGGAAAGAGAGTCCGCAGGAAATGTCGAGAAGCGCAGTCCGGCACGGCCCGAGGAATTGACCCAGACTACCTGTCCCCCGGTAAAGATCTGCTCGGGGCACCCTGCCAGGTCGAGACACAGACCGAGACTCTGATTGATTTCCAGGGGAGAGTGGCACTGAATAGCTACACCGTCCTCGCTAATATTGACGATTTCGTGCAGATCGAGCATGACGCCTTGGGACTCGGCAGTAAAGGTGGCGTAAGCAGGACTCTGAATTTTGTGCCGGACGCGCCGGCGACGATTGGACAACCCTGTATGTAACGGAGAACTGATGGCGACCATGGGAGCGGCCCGAAAATATTGCTGCACCATATTAGCGCGGGATCGTGGAAATGTATGCAAGGAAAGGGCAGGTTTTCGAACCAGCAGGGCCTCGGGCTTCGGGCAGAAACACGCATTCATACCGCTTGTGACTAACCAAGGCAGTGGGTCGGACGCCTACCCTGCGCGGCGGAGCGTCTGGGTCCGGTGGATCGTGGAGATCCTGGAGATGGCCGCAACCATCATGCTGGAGAGCAGCTGCATGGTGGCGACATCCCGATCGTCAAAGGCACGGGGGCTGGATGAAAGAACCTCAAAAACACCCAAAGTGCGGCGATAGTGGCGCAACGGAGAAACCAGGATCGAGCGGACACCGAGGCGGCGGCAGCTCGCGAGATCGACCCGGGGATTGCGCTCAGCATCGTGGCAAAGCATGATCTCCCCGGAGCGGACAGCCTCAGCCGAAATGCCAGCATCGGTCTGCAGACGGACCCCGAGATCGGGAGCGGTGCGGCCGGCGCGAGCCCGGCAAACAATTTCGTCCCCAGCGCGCAAAGCAATGGCGGCACCGGTAGCTCCAGTAAGGTGCTGCGCACGCTCCGTGATAGCGCTGATCGCAGGCTCGAGATCCAGTTCCCCAGCGTGGATTTCGACTTCTTCAGGAACGTGAACGGCACGAAAACCAGAAGCAGGATGTGCAGCGTTGGCTAGACGGAGTTGACTGCGCTGCGCCACCGAAGGCATGCGGGATGCATGGTCGTCGTGCGCAAATGAATCAGGAACGGGGACCGTTCGCAGGAGATCCCGCACAAGCGTGTCGAGTTCCGAATCGGTAATCAGGTGAGCCGTCTGCTGGTGGCGCAGGGACCCACCCAACACGCGCGAGAGCCCGATTAATGCCGTGCTGCCACATGCCAAACAATAAGTGCGCGGATTGGTACTAATCATTTCGCACTGCACGCAGAATGTGGCGGACTGCAAGGGTACAAAACTGACATCCTTGAATGTCGTGCCATAAACAGTCTTACCAAACATGAGTCCAGAACCCTCGCTTCCATAATGGTGCACATGAAGGTAAATACAGCATGGTCCGGACAAAAGTGACCGTAGTGGTTCCCCGGTGTGGAAAAGAGGGCTTAAACCCTCTGATTCGCGCGAATGGCGCGAGAAGGCGCGAAAAACGGCACCATCGCCAGATCTAAGAAGTTTGCCTGAATCGCAGAATCAATTCTTTTGCTGGGACGAAATAGCGTCGCCGTCCTTCACCGAGATGCGAAGACTCGCACGAGGATTTCGGCTATGCGTTCGGAGGCCTTACCGTCCCACAGCGGAATTCGATTCGGATCAGGCAGTCTGGAGGACTCGCTTGAAACGGGAGAAGCAGCAATCTTTTCAGCCGCTGAACGTAATTTGCCGAGATCACGCCCCACTAGTTGATTTGTACCTAACGTCACCGTGATTGGACGTTCGGTGTTTTCTCTCACTGTCAAGCAAGGCACGCCAAGGAAAGTTGCCTCCTCCTGGATTCCGCCGGAGTCCGTGATGACCAGCGCTGCACGACTCTGGAGCGCGATGAACTCGAGATACGGCAAGGGATCGAGAAGACGCAGGCGAGACTCGCCTCGATTTGTCGCGAAACCGAGATCCTGCAAGCGTTGGCGAGTTCGAGGATGGACAGGAAAAATGATATTGAGTTTCGTGCTTAGCTCCGAGAGCGTACGGAGCAAGTCACTGAGCCACGGCAAGTCGTCAACGTTAGAGGGGCGATGAAGGGTGACCAGAGCGTAGGGCGATAGGAAATCTTTCGGGAAGAGTTCTTGGGCATGCGGGAAAAGCGCGACAAGGGAATCGATCATCACGTTGCCGACACAATGAACCTTATTGGCCGGAATACCTTCCCGGGCAAGATTTTGGTCGCCGTCCGCGGATGGGGTGAATAGTAGATCGCACAGCTGATCCGTCAGGAGACGGTTGATTTCTTCCGGCATCCCGCGATCACAGGAACGTAAGCCCGCTTCCACGTGCGCAATTGGCACACCCATTTTCGAACATACCAGTGCAGCGGCGAGCGTGGAATTCACGTCGCCATAAACCAGAACCATGTCGGGATGGCGCGCGCACACTACCGACTCAAACGCTTGCATAACGGCTGCGGTTTGCTGGGCGTGGCTGCCTGATCCAATTCCGAGATTGCAGTCTGGCTCGGGCATTCCGAGCTGCTGGAAGAACACCTCGGACATCGCGGCATCGTAGTGCTGTCCGGTGTGAACAAGGGTCTGCTGTACCGACGAATGCGAGCGCAGCGCACGCAGAACGGGCGCGGCCTTCATGAAGTTGGGGCGTGCACCGACGACGTGGAGAACGTGCATGGGGACAGGCGAGATTGTATACGGTCTCTCGCTTCGGGATTCGTGGTTGGTCGTTCGTTCGTTAGTCGTTGGCCAGTCTAAAGCGCTGCGGCCAAGGGACCATTTGCTAAAAACGCGAATCATGAGGGTGTGGGCAGAATCAGCGGTCGAGGGACCTTGCTATCCCGCTTGCGCTGTAATCATGGACGGATCTTGCTCCGGCAGGGCAATGACTTCCGCAGAGCGAACGAGAGTTCTATCAATCGCATCTGCCAGCGCCGTGGGGAAGGCTCCGGTCAGAAGGTTGACATCGAGCTGGAGATCGCGGCTCGAGTACATACGCAGAATCGTCAACGTGCCGCGCCGGTTGTTTGCAGAGCTTAGCAAATCGAGAGCAATCGTCCACGCAGAGGAGGTATCGAGAACACTTGAGAAACCCGGCTTCTGCCACCGGAAAGTGTTGGGGTTACGTCGCGAAGAAGGTGGCTCGATTGAAACTAGCGGAACAAGCTCACCCGCAATCAAATGAAGTTTCAGTTCAAAGCCATCGAAATCGTTTGTGCCAAAAGCGGCCAGAAGTATGCGCAGGACCTGATCATAGTCACGAGCAACCTTGAGTTCCTCAGTGGCGCGCCGAATCGCGAGATTGTTGACGAAGATTTGAGGCTGGTTCAGCGTACGGTGCGCCACACGCGCCAGCTCTCCAAATTCGAGATAGCCAAGGTGTTGCACGCCAATCCAGATACCAATGCCCAAAACGGCGAGTACAAGACCGAGGGAACTACCGGTCGGCCAAAGCAGAAACAGACTCAGCATCGCGAATCCCGCGGAAACGCCATAGAGGAGAATGACTACCTGGCGATGCGTTAGTCCATGCTGCAACAACTTGTGGTGGATGTGCTCGCGATCGGCTGTAAATACCGGTCGACCGCTGATCAAACGCCTGATGATCGACAGCACTGTTTCGAGAATTGGCAGGCCGAATGAAACGATAGGGATCGCAACCGCAACGATCGTCGGGGCTTTCTCCGCGCCGTATAGCGCAAGGGCACTGAGAAGAAACCCGATGAGCAGGCTGCCTGAGTCGCCCAGGAAGATTGTGGCGGGATTGAAGTTGTAGCGCAGAAATCCAAGGATGGCGCCGGCCAATGCGATGGTCATCAACTGCACGAGCGGTTGGCCATGAAGGAGCGCCACAACGAAGGCGACCATGGTGGAGAAAAGCGCCGAGCCAGCCGCCAAGCCATCGAGACCGTCAATCAGGTTGAAAGCGTTGGTGATCGCCAGAACCCATATGACAGTTACGGCGAGTCCGATGTACCAAGGCAGGATTCGATCTCCGAAGAGGACCGGGATGTTTACGATGCGCAGGCCCCCCGCATAAAGCATTGCTCCGGCGATTCCCTGAACAGTAAATTTGAGATAGGGTCCAACGCCTCGAAGGTCGTCGTACACGCCAAGCAGGAACACGATCGTGGCGGGCACGAAGATAGTCGTCATCGTTCTCAGCAGTGACGGCCCGTGCGGGGTGGGATGGCGAAGGGACCAAAGTGCGGCGATCGCCATGCAACAGCAGAAGCTGAGGAAAATCGCAACGCCGCCGAGCCGCGGCAATGGACTAGAGTGAAGGTGGCGTTCCTGGGTCGGCGCGGCGACCCATCCATGCGACATCGCGAAATCGCGCACCGAACGGGTGAGAACAAACGCCGTAAGCAAACCGGTAAAAAACAACCCCAAGCAAATTAGGGTCAACTACGTTCACCTCGACACAATCGAACGCAACCACAAGAACCCAGCACCATGCAGGTAAGTATGGCAGTCGGACCCGACTGCCGATAGTAAGTGCGGTGATTCCAATGAAGAATTTCGAGGCATTGAATGTACAGCAACCACACCAGGGTTTCAATGGATTTCGGTGAAAAAACCTGTGGAAAACTAATTCTGAGGTGCATGAAATGCGGGACAAAACCACATTATGCTGTGCTAAACTGCTGTTCAAATTTCATCCACCAGGTTAAGGATCTTTGAATGAGGTCGGGTACCGGGTTCGTTGGTCGCATATGCGTTTTCCTTCTGACCTTGCTTTGTCTTCCAGCTGGTGTTGTCTCCGCACAACAGGCGAGCGAAAACCCGACGCAACAGAACAACAATGCTCCGGCCGGACTTCCTCCGGTCCAACCCGCCGTCACGCCGCAGTCCGACGCCGCCGTAAGTAGCGCCGGGAAGAACGGCTCTGGTCAGAATGAAAAGTCCATCAAAGATACAGAGGACGACAAAACTGTCGTTGTTAAGCTTGGTCCAGGCGATCTGATTGAGGTAGGCGTCTACAACGTGCCGGAACTCGCCAGCAAGGTCCGGGTAAGCAACTCTGGCGACATTTACCTGCCCTTGATCGATTACGTTCACGTTGAGGGATTGACCCAGGAAGAAGCACAGGAACTGATCGAAAAGCGCCTGGAAGATGGCGGTTTCGTTCGCAGCCCTCACGTTTCCATCTTTGTCGACGAGGCGATGTCGCAGGGTGTGACAATACTCGGCGAAGTCGGGAAACCGGGGATCTATCCGGATATCGGCGATCATAAGCTGTATTCGGTGATTTCACAGGCGGGCGGATTTGGCCAAAATGCATCACGGAAGATAGCGATCCTGCGTCACAACCAAGCGGATCCAATTCGTGTGAACCTGCCCCACAACCTTGCCGACGACATGAGCGGAAACGTGGATATCCAGCCGGGAGACACGATTACAGTACCGCGGGCCCCGATTATCTACGTGGTAGGAGATGTGGGACGTCCCAGCGGCCTGCTGGTGGATAACGGCACTATGACGGTATTGCAGGCGATTGCCCTCGCTGGCGGGACGAACAAGACTGCGAGCCTAGGAGGCGCACGCATACTCCGAAAAGCCCCTGACGGCGGGGTTACTGAGACCAAGGTCGAGATCAAGAAGATGTTGCAGGCCAAAGTCCCAGATGTGACCTTACAAGCCGACGACATCCTCTTTGTCCCCATCAGCGGCAAAAAGGTGATGGTTGCGCGGACCTTTGAGGCCTCGATGGCCGTCGCAACGGCAATGGCGATCTATACCGTCCACCCGTAAGTCCCTAGTCTTTTCTGACCAGTTTCTCCAAGACTGTAATGTATTTTTCTGCGGTACCCGCGCGGGAAGAGTTTCTCACGATGTATCGTCTTCCCTTTTGACCCATCGCTTGGCCCAGATCACGATTGGAGTAGAGGCATTGAATGGCACCAGCAAGCGCCCCAGAATTCTCTGGTTCGATTGCAATTCCTGCACCGGCGGCTTCGACAATCTGACGAGCCTGGCCATCCACACCGAGTATCACCGGGCGGGCACAGGACATGAATTCGAGCATTTTGGTCGGGATGACCGTCTTGAAAACCTCTGTTTTCTTCAGCAAAACCAGACATGCATCCGATGCGGATATGAAATCGGGAATTCTCTCGCGAGTTTTTTGATCGAGGAAGAGACAGTTCTTGAGGCCTCTTGATTCGGCGAGAGTCTTAATACGTTGTTTTTCGGCACCCTCGCCGATGAGGAGAAAGAGCACTAGTGGATAACGATCCAGGAGTTGAGAAGCGGCATCCAGCAGGGTTTCAAGGCCGTGGGCATTCCCCATGGTTCCGATGTAACTGACAACAAACTTGCCTTCAGCATTGAGTTCCTTTCGGAGTTCGCAGATCCTCCGGTCAGAAACGGGAGCAAAGAGTTCCGTCTCAACACCGTTCTCGACAATCGAAATCTTCTCGGCCGGAACGTTCCAGTCCTCAATGAGGCGATCTTTAAAGGCCGGAGTCACAACCACGATGCGGTCGGCATGCTCATAGAGAAAGCGGGCAATTCCAGCCAAAGTGTGATGCAACAGAGAATCCTGGCTACCGATTCCGACCGCCGTGAGAGATTCTGGCCACAGGTCGCGCACTTCGAAGACGAACGGAATCTGACGAGAGAACGCAATCCACCATCCAGCTAGGCCAACGAGGATTTGGGGGGAGGTGGCGATGATCGTGTCCGCGCGCGGCACGGTCATGCCACGGAGAGCAGCAGAAAGGCAGAAGGATGCATAGTTGCGCATTCGTTCGTGCGATTTACGGTTGGGCAGGGCCCATAGCCAGGTGCGGAAGACGTCGACCTCAAAAACCTGCTCGCGGAACGTAAGTCGGCGCAGTCGGCTACGCCATTCCGTAGGGACGACCCCGGTCGGATGATTCGGAAATCCGGTCAATATGGAGACGTTGTGCCCGGCGCGGGACCAGTGTTGGGCCAGTTCGGCAACGCGCGCAGCGGGCGCGCCCATCTCTGGCGGAAAGTACTGGGACACATAAAGGATTTTCACGCGACAGTAGAGGGTATCGCAAAAAAGGAAGTTAGGGAGACTCGGGTGTTGAAGAGATCGCCATGTGCAGGTGTTGAAGTGGCCGTGGGTCAGCCGAGAGCAGTGTCAAGAAAGAACAGAGTCAAATCGCAACGCTACGCCAGCATCTACCTTTTGTTCGCAGAAAGAACGTGCGCAGACTGCGAGCTGACAATTTTTCGTTGTGGGGACTGTGCGTCAATAATTGCAGAGTTTGAAGGCAGCTTTGTAGACAAGAGCGCGACTCCGATTTGTACGGCTGTGAGTACACTTTTCCCAGCTATCCGCTACTTCGGCAAACTTGCTTTCCCCGGTCAGGCGTTGCATAACACGCAACTGCACGATATGCAGCCGGTGGTAGAAGGAACTCGCGACCATGGGCAAGCGCGTCCCCGATTGCTCGTAAAGCGACCAGAAACCGAGATCATAGCGGTCAAGTCCACGCAGCAGGGTTTGGACGCCCCGTGAATACAATTCGTGCGCTACTTCTTCCTTCGTGGCGAGCCAGTAGTCGTAAACTCCCCAAAGCGCCCATATAAACCCATTCAGAATGTGTGTGGGTGGCGAGACAATGTACTCCTCGAACCAGAGGTCGCCGGATTCGTCGGTGAATGCTACGCCGCCCTCGGCAATCGGATGCTGAAAGCTGAGAAATGCAGCCCGGGCTGAGTCCATGTAACGACTATCCGCTGACTCCTTGTGAGCACGCACCAACAGCGAAATACCCTGTCCCTGCGCGAGCGCCGAATACCATGGGGCCCTCAAGGTATCGCGATATTCCCAGTCGAATTGATGATTCCACACGGAAATACCGTGCGAGTTTTGCTCGAGGTTTGAAACCAGCCAATCAGCGATTCGAAAGAATTTATGCTTACGATCCGGGTCCGAGGTCTGGAGCCAGAGATTGTAGTTTCCCAACCCATATTGCGCGATGGCGATTGGGTTGTACTGCACACCGAGTCGGCCGCGATAGTCAAGTTGAGGAATGCCTGACGCGTCGTACACTCCCGCATAATCGGCTTTCTCAGTGAAAGTCATATAGTACTGGCCGAGTTCAGTGGCATTTGCACTGAGATTCACAGTGGGTGTTTCGTGCCAGAAGGTGAGTTGGCTATCACCTCCAAGGATGTAAGCGCTGAGGATGCGGCGATAGTAGGCGAGAGTTGGCACGGTCACAGTTCAGATATTCGAGAGCGTCGGTTCCGGGCGCTCAATTTCGTACAGCGACAAGCATTGGTCATCTGACTCGACAGCAATCGTGGATACCGCCAGGAATCTAGTAGCGTTCTCCCCACCGGGGAGGAAGGCATTCCCGTACTGGAAGAGTCCCATCGGAAAAAGATCTTTCTTCCAGGACAATACGGGCTCCCATGATTGCGGGGTTGACGAGTTAGCACCATACACACGTATCGTGCGGTCCCTATTCACTTCGCTGGGTTCCACCATCGTGGAAAAAAACATCTGGCTTCCGACGCGGCATCCATAAATTGACGAACTGCTGATCGGTGTCAATTGTGAAACTCTTCCTCCACGGTCGAGGCAATAGATGTGGTTGGATTCCAGCGGAGTATCGGACGAGAAAAAGACGCCTTCCGAGGTGATAACGGCTGCTACCGCGCGCGCCTGCTGGTTCCCCTGCATAACCGTATCCACGGTCGAGAAATCGCACGAGGCACGGAGAATTCGACATTCGTCATCGTAATCGCCCGTCAGGATCCACAAACAATTCCCCCACTTGTCGTGAACAATGTTGTGAACATGCCGAATGGAACCCCTGGGGAATGTATAGATCACGCTCCAGGTCGCCCCTCCATCGGCCGACGCGTAGATATGAACTTCATCGCGTGCCGCATTATCAAAGTACTCCCCCCAGTAAACCATTCCGCCCGGAACAGCAGTGATGTGCAGGGGACGAGTACCGCGAGTAATTGCATGGGTTCGCTCAAATTCCGGGCCACCTGGACGAAGGGTCACGATCGATTCCGGCACAGCGCCTACGATCGCGCCAGATGGAAGAACTGCGAGCGCGTGAAACCCGTCGCGAAACAGGCGCGCCGACAGTCGGTTTGTCACGGAGATACGCCGGCGCAGGGGAGGATGAAACTTCGCCACGGATTGCCATGCGAGCACGGGTGGATCCTGTACCCGGGCCCGCACCAGTTCGTATCCGTGCGATGCGTACAGTTCATCTTCTACCCAGGCGAGAGCGCGAAGTCGGGGAAAGCGGGCGAGGCGCGCCAAGGAGCTACGCAGAGAGTCCATTCGTAGATAAGCGGACAGTTCGGTTCTCGCAGAACATCTTAGTTGCATGGAAGTAGCTGAGCAAACCTCGGCTCAAAAAGATGGGGAAGCACTCATAGGGGTTAGAGGGCCGGCACGACCGGTTGCAATACGTGTATTACAAAACTCTACAGAAAGATTTCGCAGCGGCGTGTTTTGACGGCGGCACTAATTGAAGACAGATGGGGTTTTCTGATCCAGAACATCGAAATAATTCGATGGGAGGGAACGAGTGGTTTCGAATAAAAAGAAGAAAGGAGTTTCGTCCTGTCAACACAAGGAGTTTGCGACGGGAGATCGGCAGGCGGTGCCGACTGTTCGGCAAATGGAAGGAGTTTCAGTTCCGATTCTGAGTCAGATCAGGGCGAAACCCCAGAGCACAGTCAGAAAACCTCTGGCGCGCAACGTGCAACAAAAGAAAAACTTCGATTGCTCACCATTTATTTGGAGCGGAAAGTATTTCTCAAGTATGTTGAGCCACTGCGCCAACCTGCAATGCCGCAAGCCATTTCTCCGGCTGCGTGAAGGCAAGCTATTCCTGGTAGAAACCGAACGTACCAACAAGCCCGGTGAACCGTCCATTCCGCTGTCTTTGAGGGCTCGTCAGCAGCAACGATTTGTGGAGCACTATTGGCTCTGCGACGACTGTGCCGTTCGTTGGACGCTCGTCTATGACCCCGAGTGCGGAATCGCATTGGCTCCAGTGCGGCGCCCAGTCTCTAGTACGTCTGCGCCAGCCCGAACCGGTATCGCTTGACGTTTACTCATGCATTTCCTTCTTCTTTCCAAGTTTTCCATTCGTCCCGTACCGTTTCGAGCATGGCAGCACTGGCCCCGTGCAGCCACTTCCCTTTTTGCTTCTTGAGGTGAGCGAGGATCGGCTTGACGGCCGTTCGCGTTCCCAGATGAATATTGGCAACTTCCCATCCCATTGCACGGAGAAGCTTGATCTCGGCGCCTGGGGCTTCTATCTGCGAGAGCTCGATTCTGGAGCAATGGGGACTAAGCCGGCGCACGATCCAGTTCCCGCGCAGTTGCAGGAATGGATCCGGACAGCGCACAGACCGGCGAATAATCTTCTCGTAAAAGATCTCGGGTGAGCCTTTTTGATTGGCGGCCCAATAACTTGCAGAGGCAACCAGGGCCTTGGCCTCACGGGCAATCTTGCCGCCGTGCCAGTCCGCAATGGCCACAAAGCGCGCATGACCCAGACTGCCTAGTCCTGCCACGCGGTGTACCAGGCGATAGGGCACATCCCGAGCGGGTAACAGATGTTCCAACGCCTTCTTTGCGCTGCGCGGCACTTCCCGCTTGAAATTCGGCAAGGAATCCAGCTTTTGCCAGAAGCGGACTGGATCGCGAAGCTCGCCTTCTGCAATCTGGCGCAACCAACCATGTTGTTCACTCAAGACAAAGGGGCGGCCTCCATGCTGCATGCCGTCGCGGTACCCGGCGAGAATGGCTTCGCAAGTTTCATGATGTTGCAGAGGCAGGTGACCAGCTTCGGCTGCAAGGTGCGCGCTGACAGCGAGCCGAACCAGATCGTTGGCGTACGGGAGCGGATAGCTTTCGTCGAAATCGTTGATGCCCCAGATAAGCCGGCCTTCGGCATCACGCCAGGTCCCGAAATTCTCGACATGCAAATCGCCGACCGCCAAGACACGCGGGGACTTCACGAGGTCGGCGCAAACTTCCGGCCAGAGTTGAGCCCAACGGTAGTACGTGGCTCGAAAAAAAAGGAAAAGTTCAGTCTTCATACGGAAATGTTTCAAACGCAGGTCTTTCCGTACGACGTCGGTGCGATGAGCCAGCCAGTCTTCATAGCGGCGCGTGGCTTTGACTACGTTCATACCGCGGAAGATAGCTGGGCCAAAGGGACGAGTCAACCTGAGCTTGGTATTCGGAAGCAGACACCGGACATACCTGCTAGATCAGGCGAGATCGAATGGACGAGAGTTGAAAGGAATCGCCGGGTATCGAAAAGTTGAATAATCTGAACCCGACGATTCCGCTGCGAATCGCTGCTTTCGAGTTACTGCTAGAAGAACGCTGCGTTCTTCTCGATGAAATCCTTCTTGTCTTCCGGCACATCTTCGAGTGCGTGGATGGAGTCCGAGGTGCAGGCGGGAACGCAAGCCCCGCAGTCGATGCACCCCTCAGGATCGACATACATCTGGGTCGCAGCTTCGAACCCGGGCTCGTCCGTCTTGGGATGGATGCAGTCGGTCGGACAGACCTCGACACAGAGGGAGTCTTTAATGCACGAATCAGTAATTACATAAGCCATGATGAATGAATCTCCTGGAATGAGCACTTCCGGCTCGCTCATGGTCAGTGTAGGAAGAGAAGTCTTGGAAGGGCGGTGATTTTGATCACAATCCGATGTGCGCAACGCCAGAGTAGCAGGCGGCTGAGTCCGCGTGCCATGAAGCGCAATCTGGATGATGGGGATCACGCAGAACTGTGACCGTCGTCACAGAAATCACTGGCCAAGTGGATTTAAATAAGCACAATTGAACTAGGCCTTCTAGTCATAGGATCGCCCGGCTCCACCCACAGAACCCCACAAGCCGTTACCCCAGACGGCGGGAGCCGGGCGTTAGGCTTCAAAGAAGCTTTCCGGCTGCCGGCTCTCCGCTTTCACGTACCCGACTATCTACAAACGCTTGTGGTGTGTGTCGGCTGACACAGGCGTCGCCCCAGACCCACGCTCCACATCCGTCTACCTAATTGTAAGTTGTTGATCTAACAAGGCTTTAGATGCTGGAAATCTGTCTGCTTTCTGTAATGACGCTGGCTGGTGCAGAAAGGGGCAGAAATGAACGGACTAACCCAGTGGGCTCAGAATGCGGCAAGCAAACAGATTCTTTCAGTGCTGGCGTTGGCTACGGGCCTTCCTTGCTGGGCACAGAACCCTGTTGCGGCGCCCCCTCAACAACGAGAGCGCACCGTATTGGTCAGTTTGGTTGACCGTAAGCTGGCAGTCGTCGACAACGGAGTAGTAGTGGCCACTTTTGAGGTGGCCGTCGGAGCCGATGTTAGCCCCAGCCCTACTGGTGAGTTCAAGATCGTCAGCCGCGTGTCGAATCCCACCTACTATCACCGCGGAACCGTGATTCCTACCGGCAAGGACAATCCCGTTGGGACGCGTTGGGTCGGGTTGAGCCTGAAGGGCTATGGAATCCATGGAACGAATGCGCCGCGATCAATCGGCCGTGCCGCCTCTCATGGATGCATCCGGCTGCGCAATCGCGACATGGAGCGCCTGTTCACGATGCTGAAGGTGGGGGACGCAGTTCAGATCCATGGCGAGCGCGACGAAGAAGTTGCACGGGTGTTCGGCGGAGAGAAGCAAGAGACAGAAGTCACTGTGGCCGAGAACACAACTCAAAATATCGATCAACAGGAAGCGCGGCAATGCGCCGTTGGACTTGGGAACTAGGGAAGCAAGGCTGGCTTAGGAGGACATTATGCAAATGGCAATCACATTCTTAGCGGTTGTGGCGGGGATGGTCTTTTCATTGTCGGTTGCACTGTTAGCCGAGGAACTGATTTTTGGGCAAGTGTTCCGGCTGTTCTTTGCCCGGCAGACGGCGACTGCAAGACCAGGGCGGAAGCGCTAGGGCGCGAAGGAGAAGGAAAATGCTGGCCTTGAAGTATTTGCTGATGTTCGGTGGCTTTGGGATGATTCTCGTTGCCGTAGGCATCCTGGGGTATGACTTGTATGCAGAAATGTTGCGCCGGAGAGCGCTGGCAACTCCGGGTGCGGATGTCCCGCCCATTCCGGAGAGACGCTGGCGAACTTCCATTGCGTTGATCTTGCTGGCATGGGCACCGATCTTGCTGGCCTTCAGCATCGTGGTTGTACCGACCGGGATGGGTGGAGTACGCGTGAGCCAGACCAGCGGAACGGTGGCCGGAACTTTATATCCCGGCGTACATATGGTGAAGCCGCTGCTGGAAGACGTGGCACTGTTCGATACCCGCGATCAGGTGTTCACCACGGGCGTTGCGGAAGATGGCAAGATCGCATCGGAAAACGTCGGAGGGAAACAACAACTGCTGAACGTACAGTCAAGAGAAGGACTTACACTCGGACTAGCGATTACCGTCCGATACCGTCTCGATCCAAAACGGCTGGACTACATACAAGGCAACCTGCCTCATCCAGTCGAGAAAGAAATTGTGCCACCGGTGGTGGCCAGTGTCTGGCGGGAATTGATTCCGAACTACACCGTTCGGGATGTATTTTCTGCCAAGCGTGAAGAGGTGCGGCAACGCGCAGGGGTAATGATCACTCAGAAACTCGCCTCGGATGGAATCATCGTGAAGGAAGTCATGCTGCGTGACATTCATTTGCCGGAGGAGTACGCAAAAGGACTTGAGACGCTATTGCTGAAAGAACAGGAAAACGACCGCATGGGCGTCGAGACTGAATTGAAGCAGAAACAAGTCCGGATCGCAGAACTGGAGGCGGAAGCCACCAAGGTTCAGCAAATCAAACAAGCCGAGGGTGAAGCGCAGGTCCACGTCCTGCAGGCTAAAGGTGAAGCCGACGCGATGCAGTACACACTGCCGTTGAAAGAGAAGCAAATCCAGCAGAGCAAACTCGAAGCCGAGGCACGAAAGGAAGCCACGATTCAAAACGCCGAGGCATCGGCTCAAGCCAAGGTGATCGACAGCAAAGCCGAAACAGAACGCCGGAAGCTGTTGGCCGAAGCAGAGGCCGACCGGATTCGGCTGACTGCCGCTGCCGATGCAGAACGCATGCAGAGTGAGGCGGCAATTCTGAAGCAAAACCCGCTGCTGATCAATAAGATCGTGGCGGAGAAGTTGTCGGACAAACTGCAAATCATGATGGTGCCCGCGGATGGGAAATTCTTCATGAATGATGTTTTGCGGAATATGACCGCGGCGAATGCAACAGCACAGGGTGGGACCACTGAACAGGCGGAAGAACAGAGATAGGCGAGTCAAAATCCCCACCCTTCGGCTTGGCTCAGGGCAGGGCCTCTCGCACAAAACGCGAGAAGGGTGGGGCACCCTTCAGATTCTTTATGGTTACCGCGGTGTCCAAACAGTACAGGGGCATGGAGCGGGCGCATGCGCGAGCAGATTTATAATTCGAGCATCCCAACAACCACATCGAAAACGGCGCATCTTCTCCGGCAAGGAACCCTCGCCTGCTTTGCAGCTCTCTTATTTTTTCTAACGAATACCGCGGCCGCTGCTGACTGGAGCGGTGCGGAGCAAGACCTGGCGAAGAAGATTATCGCTGTGACGGGGCCGGGGACGGTAAGTCTGACGGTGGAGAATCGCTCCTCGCTGGGCCGGCGCGATGGCGACATCGTTCAGAACGGACTGAGAAGTGTTCTGGAGCAGTCCGGAATTCACTTCGCGAAGAGCGAACAAGCGGCAGCCAGCATTGCACTGACATTGTCAGAGAACGAGACTTCCTATGTCTGGGTGGCAGAGATTCACCAGGGCGCTGGGGAAACTGCGATCGTTATGGTCTCAGTTCCACGCTTGGGACATTCCGGGGCTGCTTACGAATCGATGCCAACTGCGCTACGGAAGATATCTTTATGGACGCAGGAAGGAAAGATTCTGGACCTTGCAGTGCTGGAAGAAAACCCTACGCCGTCACGGATTGGCGTTCTCGGAGCCGAGGATATCTCTGTTTACCGTGCTGCACAGAATGGCAAGTGGCAGTCGGAGCAGATTCTGCCAATCAGCCACAACAGAGCATGGCCTCTTGATTTGCGCGGCCGACTGATTTCAACGCCGGATCATAATCTGAATGCGTATTTGCCGGGCGCGATTTGCCGCGTCACCCTCACCGCGGCGCCATTCACGATCGCTTGTCACGCGAGCGATGATCCATGGCCGATTTCGATAAGGAATACGAGTTCGACAGTGTTTCCTAGCGCTGGGTCAAACCCTACGGTTGGCGGTCCGATTATTCCATTGGCAGGATTCTTCGCCCCGACGCGGAACTATTTCACCGGAGTGTTAAGTCCGGCAGCCGGCAAGTTCAGTACCGTGCCGAAGTTTTATACCGCAGCATTCGTTCCGCGCGAGAAGTACACGCTCTGGCTATTCGCGTCCGCCGACGGGAGAGTGCACCTGATCGACGGGATGAACGACCAGCCTTCCTCCTTTCCGTGGGGCAGCGACATTGCTGCTGTGAGGACTGCCTGCGGCGCTGGCGCACAGGTTCTCGCCACGGCTTCGGGAGACCATGCGCAAGATTCCATTCGGGCTTACGAGTTTCCGGATCGTGATCCGGTCGCAGTGAGCGCTGCTGTTGATTTTCCTGGGCCTATATCTGCGCTCTGGACTGAAGCGCGGGGAGATAGCGCGATCGCGATCGCGAGAAACCTGGATACAGGGAGTTATGAAGCATTTCGCCTGTCATTGGCTTGCGGTCAGTAGCCTGCTTTGGGCCTTGGTGGCGCGGGCAGAAACGCGCCCGCAGTACGGCGGCACGCTGCGTGTTATGACGCATGCTGCTCCCACGACGCTGGATCCCGCCGATGCGCGAGTTCCTGACTCGTTTGCCCGTCGTGGCATTACTTCCCTGCTTTTTGACACGCTGGTGACCATGGATGAAACCGGCCACGCCCGGCCGGGTCTGGCTGAGTCCTGGCAGGCAAGCGGGGGCAATTTGCGCTGGCAACTCCGGTTGCGTCATGGCGTAAAGTTCCACGATGGCACACCGCTAACCGGCGAGACTGTCGCGGCGTCATTGCGATTGGTGAATCCGAGCTGGAGCATTAGAGCGGATGGGGATTCGGTGATCATCAGTTGGGACGTACCCCTCCCGGACGTGCCAGCAGAACTGGCCTTATCCCGAAACGCGATCCTGAAGAGAGATAGCGCGGAGAAAGTGAGCGGCACGGGTCCGTTTCACATCGTAGAGTGGCAACCGGGAAAGAAACTTACGCTGGCGGCCGAAGAAGATTACTGGCGCGGTAGGCCGTTTCTTGATGGCCTTGAAATCGAGTTGGGTCGGAGTTTCCGGGATCAGTCCGCCGCCCTCGAAACAAATCGAGTCGACGTGGTCGAGGTTGCGCCCGAGCAGGCACATCATTTCTCGCCTGCGAAGGGTCGGTTAGTGAGTTCAGCGCCGGCTGAATTGATGGCACTGGTGTTCGCTCGGGATGTCGCCTCGCCCGATGACAAATTGCTTCGCGAGGCTCTGGGGTTGAGCGTGGAGCGCGGGTCCATGCAGAGCGTCCTCCTGCAGGGTGCCGGACAGCCGACGGGAAGCTTGTTGCCAACATCGATCAGCGGATATGGATTCGTGTTCCCAACTCAATCGAACCTGCCAAAAGCACGTCAGTTACGCGATCAGGTGCAGCAAACACGCATTTGGACTATCGGCTATGACGCGAACGATCCGCTTGCCAGGTTGCTGGTGGAGAGAATCGCACTCAACGCCAAAGATGCTGGGTTGTCGCTGGTGCCCACTAGTGTAGGCTCCCCTGATTTGCGATTCATGCGAATTCCGCTGGCTTCTTCGGATCCATTGGTGACCCTGATGTGGATAGCGGCTCGAACCGGTTTCACCAGCCTCAAGATCGAAGGAGGAACGGTTGAAGAAGTGTTCGCCACGGAGCAGGCGGCCATGGCAACGCTGCGGGTGATTCCTCTCTTTCATCTGCCTGCGTTCTACGCTGCCAACTCGAGCCTGAAGGACTGGTCTCTGCGTAGCGACGGAAGCCTGGATCTGGCGAATGCCTGGCTCGGAGCTGCGAAATGACGTTTCGCCGCAAGCTTCTCGCTATTTTCGCGCTGACTGTATTTTTGTCTGTGACCGCCGTTGCGTTGCTGGTGCAATGGGTGACGCGAAATGCGTTTGAAAAAGCAGAAGGCCAACGCACGGCTTCACTCGTCGCGCAATTCCAGCGTGAATTCAATCGTCGGGGTGAAGACGTCGGCCACAGAGTCGAAGCGATCGCAAACTCTGACTCCGCTTTGCGAATGGCAGGTGCGCTGAGCGGTACGACATCGGACTCTGCTGAATATTTCGATCTAGCGCGAGTGATGGCGGAGAGTCATCAACTCGATTTTCTGGAAATTCTGGATGCCCGGGGCACGATCGTTTCGTCCGCGCAGTGGCCAGCCAAGTTCGGATACCCGGAACCCGCATTTGAGAGTATCTCAGCGTTTCCGGAACAGGCACCCTTTTTAAAACTTGAGGAGTTACAGGACTCGACTGCGCTGGGACTCTTCGCTGCGCGCCCGATTCACGCGGGTGACCGAGTGGTCTACCTGGTTGGCGGACGAAGGCTCGACCGAAATTTTCTGGCTGCGCTCGATCTTCCAGCCGATATGCGGGCGCTGCTCTATCAGAATCGCGGAGATCATTTTTCACCCGACCTCCTTCTGGATCCGGCGGGGGGCAATACACCCGATGCGAAGCATCCTGCAGAGAAGTTTGCGCCTCTGATCGATGCCGTGCGCCAATATAACCAGGAAATCAGCGGAGTCGTGGAATGGTCTTCCGATCGAGCGGACGAAGAAGTGTTTCAGGCAATCCCGCTGCGTGGATTGGGGAAGGATCATCCGCTGCTGGGAATTCTGCTAATCGGAAATTCACGACGATCGTACGTTGAGCTGAAGCGAAGAATTCGCGATTCCGCGCTGCTTGCGGGCGGAGGTGGGGTTGTTCTGGCGATTCTGCTGAGCAGTTGGGCTTCAGCGCGAGTTACACGTCGCGTGGAAGAACTGGCGCGTGCGGCACAGGACGTCGCATCGGGACATTGGGACGCAAGCGTGCAGGTCGAGGGAGAGGATGAAGTCGCGCAACTGGCCGAATCGTTCAACCAAATGACATCGGAACTGCTGGCGCAAAAGGAGCGACTGGTGCAGAGCGAGCGGGTAGCAGCATGGCGGGAACTGGCGCGGCGTCTGGCGCATGAACTCAAGAACCCGCTATTCCCTCTGCAATTGACAGTCGAAAACTTGATTCGCGCGCGCGATCAGAGTCCCGCCGTGTTTGACGAGATTTTTCGGGAGAGCTCACAAACGTTGTTAGCAGAAATTTCCAATTTGAAAGGAATTATTGGCCGCTTCAGCGAATTTTCCAAGATGCCACAACCGCACCTGCAGCGTGTGCAATTGAACGAGGTCGTGGAAGCGATAGCTCGTTTGTTTCAGGCACAATTCCAGGCGCAAGGGCAAGGGGCCATCCGATGCCAGCTGGAATTGGCCCAGCATCTTGATCCCATCGCCGCGGATCCGGAACTGCTCCATCGCGCTTTATCGAATCTCGTCCTCAACGCCATGGATGCGATGCCCAAAGGCGGTACGATCACGCTACGTACTTTGCAAGGCGAAGGACAAGGCATTGTGGAGATATCGGACACCGGAACCGGGTTAACTCGAGAAGAAGTGGAGCGAATCTTCACTCCTTATTACACCAGCAAGCAGCACGGAACGGGGCTGGGATTAGCCATTGTGCAGTCGGTAGTCAGCGATCATGGTGGACGAATCAGCGTTCAGAGCGAGCCAGGAAAGGGCACGACTTTTGTGATCGAATTGCCGAACAACAGTCAAGCGCTCGAAGCAGCAACTGCGAAGAAGGCAGAAGAAATCACCGGCAAGTTACCGGTTTAGGAGCAAGGAGGATCGGTGCCCCAAAAAGCGCATCTGCTGATCGTTGACGACGAGGCTAACACGCTAGCCTCGCTGTCCCGAGCGTTTCGTCTCGCTGGGCACGAGGCTACCGTCTGCGATAACGCGACACGCGGTCTGGAACTGGCCAAATCACAGACCTTTGATCTGATTCTCTCTGACGTGGTCATGCCAGGAAAAGATGGGCTGAGTCTTCTCGAAGATCTGAAGCAACAAGGCGTCACGACGCCGATCGTGATGATGTCGGGACAGGCGCACATTGAAATGGCGGTGCGCGCGACGCGGCTGGGAGCTCTCGACTTTTTAGAGAAGCCAATCTCGACCGACAAACTGCTGCTTACTGTCGACAACGTCCTAAAGCTCAACCGACTGGAGAGCGAGAATCGTCAGCTTCGGCAACGGCTGGGAAAGCACGAAATCGTTTGGAAAGGAGAGGCAATGCGCCGCGTGATGGCGCAGGTGGAACGGGTGGCCGCGAGTGAATCGCGCGTCTGCATTCTGGGCGAGACCGGCACAGGAAAGGAACTGGTCGCGCGCACAATTCATGAGCGGAGTGCGCGAGCGGCTGGGCCGTTTGTCACGCTGAATTGTGCGGCCGTTCCGGCGGAACTCATCGAGTCCGAATTGTTTGGACACGAGAAAGGATCGTTCACCGGGGCTTCGGGACGTCACATCGGAAAATTTGAGCAAGCCGATCAGGGGACGATTTTCCTGGATGAGATCGGCGATATGCCAGTTGCAATGCAGGCGAAATTGCTGCGTGTTCTGGAGGAAGGCGAAGTCGAGAGAATCGGCGGTGACAAGCCGATCTCGATTAGTGTCCGCGTTGTTGTAGCCACACATCGGGATCTTGAGGCGCGGGTTCGTGAAGAAAAGTTCCGGCAGGATTTGTTTCACCGAATTTATGTTTTCCCGTTAATACTGCCACCATTGCGCGAACGCCGTGAAGACATTCCTTCTCTCGTCTCCCACTTCGCCGAACAGGTTTGTGCACAGAATGGCTGGAAACCGGTTCCCTTCTCCAGTGATGCCATGGAAGCACTGCAATCCTATTCTTGGCCGGGCAACGTGCGCGAACTGCGCAACATGGTCGAGCGACTGATGCTGCTGGCGACTGCCGGTCAGGTTGATCTGACCACAGTGCAGATGGCGCTACCAAAAGCATCTGCAAACGGACCTACCGGGAGTAACGTCACGGGGAGCGGCCCTCTCGCCGACCGCGTGCAATCGTTTGAGCGCGATGTCATTCTTGGGGAACTGAAGCGCAGCCATAACAACATGAGCATGGCCGCGAAATCTCTTGGACTGGAGCGCAGCCACCTGTATAAGAAGGCGGAACAACTCGGAATCGACTTGCGTGCGCTGAGACGGGAACAGGGCGTGTCAGATTGACTCCGGGTCAGCTGTGACCTTCAGGTCCGGAGCGTGCTTTGGCCAGGAAATCTTGGATCTTCTGCATTCTTCTCGCTTGGAATTTCTCATTCAGCATCGTTGAACCTCCTTCGCCAGCGACGTATGGAGTCCGCATCGAGCGGGCATGGATTCCGATGCGAGACGGCGTGCGGCTTGCGGCGACACTCTACATGCCTGAGGGAGCTAAGCCGGAAGAAAGATTCCCGGCTCTTTTGGAGTACTTGCCTTATCGGAAGGACGACGGAACGGCCGCGGGGGATTATCCCAAGCACGTTTACTTTGCGCGACGCGGCTATGCCAGCGTCCGGGTGGACATTCGCGGATTCGGCGCAAGTGAAGGGGTTCCACCCGAGCGTGAGTACTCGGAGCAGGAACAGGTTGATGGCGAACAAGTGATCGCTTGGCTTGCGCATCAACCCTGGTCGAACGGGAGTGTGGGTATGTTCGGCATTTCCTGGGGAGGATTCACTGCTCTGCAAATGGCGATGCGACACTCGCCGGGGCTCAAAGCGATCATTGCAGTCGACGCCACGGCCGAGCTATTTCACGATGACGTTCACTACATCGATGGCATGGCGCATATCGATGAATTTGAATTGAACATGGATCTGGCCCAAGGTTGGGTAGGCGCACCGGATTATTCGCTTGACGAAAAGGTATTAGGACCGCGCTTCGATTCGCCTCCGTGGTCACTGCTCTATCTGAGACATCAGCACGATGGACCTTTCTGGCGTGATCGTGTGCGGCCGCTGAGTGAGATCACAATTCCCACTTTTCTGATCGGCGGATTGCAGGACGGTTATCGCGACAACATTCCCGACATGCTGATGCAATCGAAAGCTCCGATCAAAGCTATTCTCGGGCCTTGGAACCATTCATTTCCGAATGATGCGGACTTCGGACCACGAGTGGAATGGCGAGATCAGGCCGTGCTTTGGTTTGACTACTGGCTCAAGGGGCACGATTCGGGAGTGCGTAGTGACCCGAGGCTGGTGGTGTATATGCAGCACTGGCATCCGCCAGATCCGAACCTGGAAAGCGTTCCGGGAGAGTGGCGGAAGGAGGAGATTTGGCCTCCTGCAAGTGCAAAGAACAAGACCATGTACCTGCAGCCGAATCACATGCTGGACGCATCGGCCACTGGACCCGACACGCACCGGTTGAAATATGTTCCTACGATAGGCGTGGAAGCGGGATTCTGGTGGGGTGAGCTACTTAGCGATCCCCGGCCGGTGGATGCATTTAGCCTCGTTTACGACTCCGCGCCGCTTGATTCGGAGCTAGCAATCCTTGGCAGGCCTCATGCGTTACTGCAAGCGTCTGCGACCGCCCCACTCGCAGATTGGTTTGCCCGGCTCTCTGACGTGGCTCCCGATGGAACGGTCACTCAGATCACTGGGGCTGGAATCAATGGAGCGCAGCGCGAATCTATAGCTGAACCGCGCGACCTCGAACCGGGGAAGGTTTATCCGCTTGACATCCAAATGCACCTGACTTCATGGGTTTTCCCGAGAGGGCATCGAATCCGCGTAGCGATCTCGAACGCACTATGGCCGATGGTGTTGCCAACCCCGTATGCGATGACGACATCGCTTGAACTCGGTGGAAGTAATGGATCCCGAATCGAGCTGCCGGTAGTGCCCGTAAATGGTGATCACGCACCGGAGTTTTCAGCACCGCAACCGGCGGAGCAACGGACGGATATCAAAACTGAAGGATTTCCATGGCCGGGTGAATGGAAAGTCGAGCGAGATGAAGCGCATCAGAAGACAACCGTTCGTTGGAGCGGGAAGGATCAATCCGAATATCCGTGGGGAACAGAGAAAGACTTTGAAAATCTGACTTACGAGGGGGACGATGCGCATCCGGAAATCTGTTCTGTACGCGGTGAAGCGGAGAGTGTGTTTGCATTGAAGGGGCGCATGCTGGTGTGGCGCGGACATCTTCAGGTGTCTACGGACCAGAAGAATTTCTATTACAAGTACACCCGGGAACTATTGAAAGACGGCCAGATGTTCCGAACAAAGACTTGGGAGGAGACGATCCCGCGCGATCACCAATAAGAAATTGACCGCCGGAGCGCGCGTTGTGCGGAGCAATGGACTCCACGTTGCGCGTCCCGAGATGTCTTCCTTCTACCTCGCTCTCAAGTCAGCGGCTAGCAGTCGATGGAATAGTTGCTCTCCCGCCTCGCGCCGTACGGAGAGCCGCCCAGCGCCATAAGCCCGGGATTTCAGCCCACGCTGCACGTCTTCGCAAATGCCGAGGTCCTCGTCCTGCACACGGTTGCCGACGTTTACAGATTCGGAGTTGTATGGCCGGCGGGATTCGCTGACGTCACTGAAGTAGAAGTCGAAGATCACTTTGCAATGATCCGCGTCAACCGGGATGACATAGTTCGTGTCCATGTATCCCTCGTAGCAGTTGAACATGAAATTTGGATATTGCCAGAAGTACCAGGCGCGATCGCCCCTTCGCGTTGCTCCGGTCGCTGCATCTTCGTCGGACGCAACCATTGGACTCGACTGCAGGCAATAACGATCCTCGTTTTCGATGGTGTATTGCTTGTAATCGAGAACGGAGCTTAATCCTTTGTGAAGATGCGGCACGTGATATCCGCCATCGAGATAGTTGTCGACGAACACTTTCCAGTTGCAGTGAATGTCATAGCTCCGACGCTCGAAGAAATGGAGTTTTTTGATGCCCAGCGGAGCCACGCGCTTGACCAGGCCGCCGAGAAAATCTTCCAACGACGACGCGTCGGGATCGAGGTTCACAAACACGAAGCACTCCCAGGTCTCGACGCGAATCGGCAACAAACCGTTCTCTGCCCGGTCGAATTTTTCCACCCCTTCAAATTCCGGCATCCCTTTGAGAGAGCCATCCAAACCGTACTTCCAACCGTGGTATGGGCACTGCAGTATCTGAGCCTGACCGCAAGGCTGGGTGACGACGGCAGCTGCATGGTGACGGCAGACATTGAAGAATCCCCGCAACACGCCATCAGCGCCCCGAACTATTACAATCGGCTCACCCGCGAGCCGCGTGGAAACGAAATCGCCCGAATTTTGTAGCTGACTCGTCCGTGCAACCAACTGCCAGGTCTTGCTGAATACATTGAGGCGCTCGAGTTCGGCGATCCGTGGATCGACATACCACGACGCAGGCATGGTGAAGGCCTCGGAAAGAGGAGCGCGGTCGTTGTAGCCGGAAAGAATCTGTTCGATAGTTGCCTGCATGTTTGTTCTCTCTTGTATCGGTCAATCAACGTTGAGTCATGACTGTTCAACGAACTAAGCGCGGTGAGACGCTTTCTTTCGCTGCTTCGTCGACACGGCGGTGGGTTGCGTGCCGATCGCCCTCTGCAAGATCGCAAGAAATTGCTGGATTCTCGCTTCCTTACGTTCCGCAAGTTCACCCTGGCGTCGAAACAATCCCGGATCGAGTTCCGCGGTCAGCAATGCATCCTGAAAGCGCTCGACCATCCAATCGATAATCGAGACCATCAGCTCAATGTCGAGGTCTTCACGAAGTTCGCGCCGATCCAGTCCGTAACGTACGAAGGCAACGGTCCCATAGGGATCCTCGCTGATCAGAAAACGGTTGATCTCGCGCTTTAGGACAAGGTCGGTGCCGTAGTTGCCAAGCAAGGAGATACGATACGGAATCCAATCTTCATGGACCAGGTGTTCGGTGCGGGCGAGCCAATAGCGAAGAACTTCGAAAAATCCCTGCCCTCGCACCTCCGGTGGAACATCCAGATACTGAGCAAAAGAACGCACGGCACGCTTGTAGACTTCGAAAAACAATCCATCTTTGCTCCCGAAATGTTGGAAGATGGATCCCTTCGCAATCCCCAGACCCGAGGCGATGTCTCCAACTCGCGCCGCATGATACCCATGCTCTGCGAAATGCTGCGTGGCGGCCTCAACAATGCGTGCGCGCTTAGCCTCAGAACGCGGACGCAACTTAGATTGTCGCTTGTACAGCGGCGGAGCAACACGATTGCTGGCGATTCCGGGCATTATAGTGACTTAAGGTCATGCGAGCATATAGCAGCCCGATATTGATTTCAACTTCTTTTTTAGAGATGTCTGCGGTAGTGTTATTCGATTCATTACGACAATCGTGACCTCTAGTCAGAACAATGACCTTCAGCGTTCCTACGATGCAATTGTAATCGGCGCTGGTCACAACGGCTTGACAGCGGCGGCGTATCTCGCGCGTGCCGGACTTTCTACCCTGGTACTTGAGCGGCGCGACGTGGTCGGAGGATGTTGCGTCACGGAAGAGATCGCTCCGGGCTGCCGCGTATCGACGACTTCATATGTCGCCAGCATGCTGCGTCCCGAGGTGATCTCCGAGTTGCGGCTGCCAGATTACGGATTGCGGATGATCCCTTGCGACCCAGCGATCCAGGTTCCCTTTCCCGATGGCCATGTGGTGTCGTGGTGGGCCGACCGCGAGCGAGCGCGTTCCGAATTTTCCAAAATCTCGACCAAAGATGCGGCTCGGTTCGTTCAGATCGACGATCAACTGAAAAAGCTCGCCCGTTATCTTCAGCCATTCTTTCTGGAGCCGCCACCCGAAATTGACACCTCGACGATGAAAGGATGGGGCGATCTATTTCGCACGGGCAAGAGATTTCGAGGAGTCTCCAATCGGGAAATTGGTCAGCTTGTGTCGTTTCTCACGGGCAGTCTTGGCGAGTTTCTCGACCAGAATTACGAGTCCGAAAAGATGAAGACGATGTTTCTTGCCAACAATGTTTACGGCAAGCATGGTGGACCGTATCAGCCTGGAACCGCGATCGGATTGCTGTTTCACCTCCTGAGTGGTGGCGAGCACGAACTGCAAGGCTTTTACGGCCATGTCATGGGGGGAATGGGGTCGATCACGCAGGCATTGGCTGCCGCGGGGAAGAAAGCGGGCGTCGAGATTCGGACGAACTCCGCCGTAGCGCGCATCGATGTGCGCAATGGACGGGCGCGAGCGGTAGTCCTGGATGACGGCAGCGAGATTCGATCTCGCATGATCCTTTCGAACGCGGATCCAAAGAGAACCTTCCTCGGATTTCTGGACGCAGAGGAACTGCCCGAGGAGTTTGTTTTCGCGGTTCGGGGAATCAAGATGAACGGGCCCTGCGCAAAAGTGAATATGATCCTTGCCGAAGAGCCACATTTTACTGGCACTCCGGCTGCAGCGAGTCCGCTGGAGCGTACGTTCTACACGCTGGTCCCGTCCCTCGAGTTTGCCGAACGCTGCTACGACATTGCGAAGTTCGGTGAGATTCCCGAAGAACTCTGGGTGGATTGCGTCGTCTCGTCAAACGCTGATCCTTCGCTGGTTCCCGCAGGAAAGCATGTATTGACCTGCTTCGTGCAGTATGTGCCCTACCGGCTGCGGCAAGGTAACTGGGATGAACAACGCGAGTTGCTTGGAGACCGAGTCGTGAAGAAGATTGCGGAGTACGCGCCAAATGTACCGGGCTCGATTGTGGCACGGCAAGTGCTGACTCCTCTTGATCTGGAGCGCACGTACGGATTGACCGAAGGCAACATCTTCCACGGAGATTTGCGATTGGAACAACTCTTCTTTATGCGCCCCGTGCCTGGATGGTCCCAATATCGAACGCCCGTGGACGGGCTGTACTTGTGCGGCGCTGGCGCGCATCCAGGCGGTGGTGTCACGGGAGCTCCGGGCCGCAACGCCGCGCATCAGGCATTGCGCGACTGGAAAAAAGGGCGTCACCGTGAGGCCGCGTGAAGAACGGAAATTCCAATTCGCTGCCAAGAACGGCAGATGTAGTGATTGTTGGTGCCGGAGTCATGGGAACTTCGATCGCGTTTCAGCTTGCGAAGCGCAAGGCGGGCAAGATCGTCATAGTTGATAAGGATCATGTTGGACGTGGGGCAAGCGGGCGATCTTCGGCACTCATTCGCATGCATTACAGTTTCCCGCCAGAAGTGGAGCTCGCGTTGATCAGCTTGCGAATGTTTCAAAGCTGGCAGGACGAGGTAGGCGGGGCAGGAGATTTCCGCAGAACCGGATTTGTCCGCATTGTGCATCCGAATGAGATTGATCGCCTAAAAATGAATATGGAGATGCAGCGCAGGCTAGGCGCACAGGTTGAACTCCTAGACACGCGGCAGTTACGCGAACTCGAACCGGACTGGATCGTTGATGATGTTGAATTGGCCGCGTATGAACCGGATTCCGGCTATGGAGATGGCGCCGCAGTTGCTGGCGATTTTCTCAGCGCCGCCCGCGACATGGGAGCCGTGTACGCCCCGCGTACACAAATTACTGCTTTGGGCTTGAGCGGCGATCGAATTCGAAGCGTCGCGACGGATCATGGCTCGATCTCGACGCCAGTGGTGATCGCCGCCACCGGCCCTTGGACGCGACCATTGTTACGTCAAGCCGGTTGCGATCTGCCGATCGAGTGCGAATATCACCAGGTCGCAATTCTTCGCAATGCACCGGACATGAAGGGTGGCGGATGCGCGTGCATTGATTCGGTGACGGCAACATACTTTCGCTCCGATGCACACGACAAATTCCTGATCGGGGACTTTTATGGCAAGCGCCCCGTTGATCCTGACAATTTTCCGCAACTGGTTTCCGATGAATCACTGGAAGAGCTAATCGAGCGCGGCAGCGGCCGTATTCCGAAGCTCGAGAGAGCTGAAGTGCTGCGAGGCGTAACTGGCGTTTACGATATGACACCTGACTCGCGGCCGCTGCTAGGCGAGATTCCCGGAAGTCGAGGACTCTTCGTTTGTGCTGGATTTTCCGGCATGGGATTCAAGATCTCTCCCGCAATCGGAATGGTGATGAGCGAACTCGTGCTCGATGGAAAGTCGCGATCTGTAGACATCGTGCCGTTTCGCCCAGGCCGCTTCGCGGAAAGTTCTCCTATCAAAGCGGAATATGAATACGCAGATGACTAAACGAATCTGAGGAGATCGCATGAAGAAGGGCATTTTGCAACGCTTGAAAGAAGGCCCCGTACTTGGGGATGGCGGATATCTGCTGGAATTGGAGAAGCGTGGATGGGTGCGAGCGGGTCCGTTTACTCCAGAAGTCGCATTGACATATCCGAATGCGCTTCGTGAACTGCATGTCGAATTCCGCGAGGCTGGGGCTGAAGTGCTGCAAGCCCTGACCTTCTATGCGAGCCGGGATAAGCTGGCGACCGTAGGGCTCGAGGATCGATTGGAGGAGTTGAATCGCTCTGCCGTACGCGTAGCTCGCGAGGTTGCTGGCGACCAGTGCCTTGTCGCGGGAAACCTGAGTCTTACCTGGATGTACGAGCCTGGCAGTCCATCGGCGGCCGATCGGGTCCGGAGAACATTCGACGAACAACTTGCCGTCCAGATCGATGAGGGGGTGGATTTCATTATCGGTGAGACTTTTTCGTGGCTGGGCGAGGCATTGATCGCCGTCGAGCGTGCGAAAGCTACAGGCCTTCCGGTGATGGTGACGATTTGCTTTGAAAACAAAGACGAGACCGCCGAGGGCAAAACTGCTGCTGATGCGGCGAAAGCGTTGTGTGATGCGGGCGCTGATATTGTCGGGATGAATTGCCTCCGTCCTCCGCAGCACATTCTCGGTCCGATGGAGCAAATGCGCGAAGCCGTATCCGGATATCTGGCTTGCCAACCCGTTGCTTATCGCACACCGAAGGACAAGCCGGACTTTACTAGCCTTCCAGAATTTCCTTACGCCCTGGATCCGCTGCAGCTAACCCGAAAGGAAATGGCGGACTACGCACAACAAGCACGGGATATCGGAATCAATTTCATCGGTGCCTGTTGTGGAACAGTTGCCATGCACATCCGGGAGATGGCGCGGGTACTCAACAAACTGCCTGAGGATTCGCGGACCTGGAAGAAGGGTGGTGAAAAACCGATGTCAGCTTATGAGTACTACGATCACGATAATCTGAAAACTACAAAATAGAGGGACTGAGCGAGTTGCGATTGAATGTAAGAACCGCAACTCGCGCGGAAAATCAACCTGCCTTGCGGACATCTGGATCTACGGCATGCACTAACGGCATTTCTACGAGGTGCTCGCTCAGGAACCAGGCTTGTAGCTCATTCGCGCGCAGCACATCGCTCACAACTAGATCATTCGTACCATCGTCGCCTAGTTCATCGGCACGCTTTGCCAAGGTCCGGCAATGTCCGATGATGATCTGATGGGCATCGAGCAATCGCGAAATCTGAACGGGAACCTCTTCCCTTCCTCGCGGTGGCCGCTCGATACGCGTCGTCTCGGCGATGTCATGTGCCATAGCAAGTGAAATGCCACCTAGCAATTGGATTCTTTCAGCAATCGCATCTACGATTTCGACCTGCTCTTCGAAATGCTTATCAAATAGCAAATGGAGTTGATAGAAAGTCGGTCCGGCAACCTGCCAATGCGACTTCTTGTAAAGATCGCGTAGGGTCATAGTGTCGGCGAGCAACAAATTGAGCTGCTCGGTCATTTCCAGGCGCACGCTCTCATCCAGTTCGAGTGGGAGCGCGTGCGAAACTGACCCGTAAGATTGAATTTCGCGAGCGCGCTGATGAATCCGCGGTTGGGCATTGAGGGTGGGTTGGCGGCCGGCACCGTCTCTCTTCGGCATAAAGTCCTCCTGAGGTTTGAGAGTGAGAGTTGCATTCTTGTAGTCAGCGAAGAAGGAACTAAAACGTTGGATGCAACAGTTTCAAGATGGGTGCCGAGGAAAGTGATGGAGATGAATGCAGAGGCGCAAGTAAGGCAAATGCATATAGGATTGTCGCCAAGAAACACTCGGAGAATTGACGGATGGTTTGACGCCACCCAGCAGCATTGTTATCATCAATTTGCGGGGTGGAGCAGTCTGGTAGCTCGTTGGGCTCATAACCCAAAGGTCGGTGGTTCAAATCCACCCCCCGCAACCAAACTTAAACTCCAGTATTATCAATAACTTACATCCTAGTTTGACATTGGCGTACTGCAGATGTACTGTCAACCCGGATACGGGAGGCAGTCATGCACGTCATCCTTTATAAGCGCCACAAGCAATCTTGCCCCCATCAGGACGATAAGACCTACCGCCGTTGCCGATGCTCCGTATGGCTTGAGTACAACGTTAACGGCATCCAGACCCGCAAGAGCGCCAGAACGTTCAGCTGGGATACTGCACAAGACAAGGCTCGCGCCATTGAGCAGGCACACCTGGACGCCGAACTGGGCAGAGGTCCCGCACCTGCACAAGCCAAGACCGTAGAGCAGGCAATCGCACTATTCATGGACAGCAAGCGCGGCGAAGATCTCTCGCCCAACACACTTTATAAGCACACCCTCACGCTGAACCGGCTGCAAGGTTTTTGCGACACCAAGGGGATCTACTTCGCCAAGGACGTTACCCTTGCGCACCTGACGGCATGGCGGGCCGTGTGGCCCTTTGAGTCCCCACTCGCCAAGCGCAACAATCAGGAACGCGTGAAATCATTTTTCAAATTCTGCTACGACGCGGGAGTGATCCCGAGCAATCCTGCCTCACAACTCTCAAGTATCCAGGTGAAAGCCGATGAAGCGACCAACGTGCGTCCGTTTGAACCGAAGGAATACAGGGCCATTATCGCCGCGGTCGAAAAGACGGAACTGCTGGCGCGCAACAAAGCCCGCGTGAAAGCCTGCATGCAGTTGCAGCGGTGGTCAGGACTATCCTTGGTGGATGCGGTGTGCATGTCGAAGGAAGAGTTGCAACAGACCCGCAATGTGTTCCGCATTCGCACCCAACGGCGCAAGACCGGCGCACATATCAATAACGTCATTCCCTCCTGGCTCGGCAAAGAGCTATTGAAGGTCAAGAATGGCAATCCCACATACTTTTTTATTTCCGGCGAGGCCACACCCAAGGGTGCAGTGAGCACCATCGACAAGATGTACCGGCAGGTTTTCGAGAAAGCCGGGATCGCGGGAACCTCCCACATGTTCCGCCACACGTTCTCCGTGGAGCTGCTCAAGGCGGGGGTGGACATTCGCAAGGTGAGTCGGGCACTCGGCCACAGTTCGGTGACGATCACAGAACGCTATTACGCGAAGTGGAACAAGGCGCAGCAAGATATTCTTGATGGAGATTTGGCCAAGGCCTGGAAGTGAGTCCTCGCCCACGTTGGATTTGGTATGGGTTTGGGAGTCGAAGCAGGACTGGAGTCCGCGCCAATACTGACCTCAACAAATTGCAAGGCAGCAGATGGAATGTTCCACTTGTGGCCTCTACCGTGACAGCCTAGTGCCCGGAGGTGGCGGTCTGAAATCTACGCCACTGATCGCCTATCTTGGCGCCCTGAGAAACTACTGGGAAGTATTATTGCACGCTAATTGTACCCAATTTAGCGGTGAAGACAGGGCGGATTGAATGCGCTTGACAGCGCAACCCCAAGCTGGATTTCCTCGATTGCCTTAAGGCGTGTGCGGAACGTGCCGAGCTCGACAAAGATGATTTCCTAGCTGCATAAATTCCGTTCCACGTTTGGGACTCGATGTTTATGGGCTGGCGTGGATCTGCGGACGGTGCAGCAGTGGCTCGGGCACTCAGACATGGAATCCAGCATGCGCTATCTGAAACCGTCCCGGAGCAGCCATGTACGGGAGAAGGGAAAGAAACATGCCCAGAGACACGTCACGAGATGGTAAATAGCTGAAAAGCATGTTTGGACAAGGAATGAAATCGAGCCCGAAATCCCGAAATCGCGCGAGTTGATATCAATTCGGCCCAACTCAGATCGCGTGTTTCGAGAAGGGAAAGAGATAGTCTAGAAGACACCCCCCTTGTGAAATCAGGTTTGGACGGGGATGGAATCAGATCAGATCATGCCCGCACTGCCGTTGGGATACCATCCGCGCCAATTATCGGTGGATTTGTGAAGCAGGATCGATTGAGATCGCCACGAGTGGAAACTCAACGATCGACTGGCTTTTCGGGCATGTGCCGCTCCAACATCCCATCAAATTGTCTGGTCCAATCAACTGAATTGCCACCCGATACTGTAAGTTCTGCCAGTGCACGGTCAAACGATTACTAGTTACCCTACCGGGGCAGTTTCTAGACCCCGGCGATCTAGCCAAGAAGCTGACCTAATCAAGATGTCCATAAGGACGAACCGTAGTGTGACATCCACGCTTTGAGGAGCGTTATGTGGAATTCCGTTCGGTTTTGTAGGTCGCAAGGCCGACGCGGCCGAATTCATTCTAAATTCGTCCCTGCGCGCCTGACCACGATTGCCTTTTACCTTCTGATCCGGAGTACTCTCCTAGGCCAGACTCCTGAGGGAACCATCCACGGAGTAGTGAACGACATTACTGGCGCGGTCGTGACGACAGCGAGCCTCCGAGTCAGCCAACCGGGATTTGGAGAGGGCCGGGTTGTTGGGGCTGATGCTCAGGGGTGGTACTACATAACTAATCTCGAGCCGGGCGAGTATCAGATCGAGGCTTCTGCGCCTGGTTTCAGTACGGATGTAAACCGTTTCACGCTGCGTGTAGGCGACCACTTGACGATCAATTTTAAGCTGCGGCCGGGTTCGGTCGAAGAAAAAGTCCAGGTAAGAGGCGAGACATCAGCCATCAACACCACCGAATTCGCTGTAAACGGCAGTGTGAGCCACGTTCAGATTAAGAACCTGCCGCTCAACGGACGCAACTTCCTTGAACTCGCACGTCTTGAGCCTGGCGTAAGCGTGGTGTCGGTAGCAAATCCCGGTACCTTTGCCAACAACTATTCGCGTGTTTCCATGGCGGGTGCGCAGTACTTGCTCACCCAAGTTTCAGTCGATGGGGTCACTGTGGATGATCGCATGAATGGGGGGACCGCTCAGAACTTCTCGCAGGAAACCGTGCAGGAGTTTCAGGTCGAGCGTTTCAGCTTCGATCCTGGATCGGCGATGAGTGGCGCTGGCGGAATCAACATCGTTAGTCGCCATGGCACCAACGATCTCCATGGCGCAGCATTCTTTTTCTATCGAGATCACAACATGGCGGCCTATCCAGGCTTTCATCGGGACCCCAAGCATCCGGACCCTTTTTTTGCGCGGAAGCAGTCGGGTTTCAGACTTGGCGGTCCTCTAAAGAAAGACCGGGTCTTCTGGTTCACAAACTTTGAGCACGACTGGCAAACCGCTGCTCTTGCAGTACAGAACAATCACCCTATCTTTTCCAAGCTCGACACCGTCTATTCCAGCCCGCTTACTTTCAATCAGTTCAATCTTCGAGTCGATGGCAAGCTCGACAACGCGAACACCGCATTCGTCCGTGTCAGCCAGGACAAGAACAATAACGTAGCGCCGGCTTCGGTAGGCATTTTTATGCCTTCGAATTGGATCACAAGTCAGAATTCCGCTCTTCAGATCGAAGGCGGCGAAACGTCCATACTTAACCCGCGTATCGTGAATGATCTGCGCTATGCCTATAGTTACCTGCACAGCCATTCTGATCCAGTTACCTCACAGAACTGTTCGGATCCAGTAGTTTGCGTTGGTTTGGGAGGACTTGAGATCATCCCCTTTGACGATCCCGCGTTTCATATTGGAAATCGCCCGGCCGCTCCGCTAGCCATATTCCCTACAACGAACCAGTTGCGCGATGTACTCACTTGGCAACACAAGGCGCATTTGCTTCGCCTAGGTGCAGGATGGGAGCACGTTTCTCTGCGCGGGTACCGAGCCATCTACGAACCCGCACAAATGACTTTGTGGGGTCCGACAAACCTGCTGCAATCACCATCGCTTTACAACGCCTTGCCTGTTAGCTTGAGAGATCCGGCGGCACCTCCTCCCACACTGGAAGAAATCCTGCAACTGCCATTGCGCAGCTTCATAACAGGAATTGGAAACGTTAGTTTCCCCGGACCATACCACTCGGATACAACCTCACACAGCAATTTGTGGCGCTTCCATGCACAGGATTCATGGTCGGTGCGACGTGACTTGAATCTAACCTTTGGAGCGGCCTACTCCTATCAGACAAACATCTATAACCAGGATCTGAAACGACCTGCTTATCTCAGTCCCATATTCGGTGGGGACTTGCAACCGCCGCATCGTGGCGCCAGTGTGATCGACCCTTCGGTGGGTCTGGCCTGGAATGTAGGGAACAAGGGCAAAACGGTAATACGCGGCGGAGGAGGGATCTATCACGACAAAGTCGACTTCTTTGTTCCCCTACTCGAACGTGGTGCGCTCGGACCATCCGGCAATGAACGCGTTCCGGTCGACGGTTCCGTCGTCGGACTTAGTTTTCTGAGCACGCCTACCGCTTTCCGCGGGCAAGATCTGCTTCCAATGCTTCCGAACATCCGTTCCACGCTCGCGTCCAAGGTGGGCGATGGAACCGACCCGACGGTGAGCACAGTCCAAGTCATCAAACAGGCTGATCAGCTATTCGGACCTGATCACACGACGGCTTATGCAATTCACGTCAGTGCGGGGATCCAACAGGAAGTTTCGCCGACTCTAACTTTGAGTGCTGATTACGTCATGCGGCGCTATTTGCACATGGGCGGCTTTCAGGGTGTGTTTTCGGTTGATCAAAATCGATTCAATCGTCCGCTTGTCACCGGAGTGGATCCGAATACCGGTGTTGTATCTTTTGTCCGCCATCCCGTAATTCCACTTTGCACGCCGGCGCAGGCTGCCGCACTTAACCCCCAGGACCAATGCTCGACGGGGGCCATCACTGTTTATGGGAGTGATGCCAACTACCGTTATCAAGCACTCCAGGTAAAACTAGACAAGCGATTCTCTTCACGACTCCAGTTCACTGCCAGTTATGCGTTAGCCAAGAACACCGGCTTCGTTGCCGTCACCCAGTATGACAATCCTGCACTCGATTACGGAAATGTCGGGACGCCACGGCACAGGCTCATCGTCAGTGGCGTCTACGAAGTTCCGGACGTGAATGCTCAATCGCCCGTTCTGCGCGCTTTGTTGAACGGGTGGACACTATCGTTTATTTCGGAGACTGACTCTGGGCCGCCGCTCGACACGATGTTATCGGGGCTGGACCTTGACGGTGATGGCATCAGTTCGACCTTGCTTCCGGGAATCAACGGACACAACCTACTCGGACAGGGTCTCAGCGAATCCAAACTGCGAACTCTCATTGCGCAATATAATGCGACGGTTGAAGCGCGTACGAAAACTATTATGAATCCCGATGGCACGCAAACCGTGATCAGGCCGCGGACGCCATTCAACCAGATCATCAGCCCCATAGCGCTGCCCGCGAGGATCTCGCCCGGCGACACTTTCATCTCACAGGACGTTCGCCTGACCAAGAAGTTAAATATTACTGAAAGGGTAAAGTTGTCGCTGATTGGCGAGGTTTTCAACCTTTTCAACGTCGCAAATCTGACTGGCTATAGCAATGTGCTGAACCAACCCAACTACGCTCAGCCGAGTGCGCGTGCGGGACAGGGATTCGGGACCGGTGGCCCAAGGGCATTCCAGGTTGCTTCTTATATGGAATTCTAGCCATGCCTATTCGTCAAGAACGAAAGATGTTTTTCAGTTGGCCGCTGATTCCTCTGCTGATTGTCTTGTCTGTTGCCGGTTTTGCAGCCGATGGGCCTGCCGCTGAACCGCAAAAGGCTGTCCTGGCTCTGTATGGCAGCAGGCCGGATTTGCCTGCCAACGTCATCGTAGATGGGATCATACGATCGACTTTAGAGGGAGAACTTGGCTCGCGTCTGGACTTCTACGCAGAGTTTCTTGATACGGCGAGATGGCCTGAAGCTGAGGCGCAGGCACTCTTTCGCGATCTTATTAGCCGGAAGTATGCGCAGCGAAAATTCAGCGCGATCATTGCGGTCGCACGGCCGGCCGTTAATTTCGTTCGCGTATACGGGGATGAGTTGTTCCCGGGCGTTCCGATCGTCGTATACGGAGATTCGGACGCTTTGCGCGACTGGCAACCAGGCCGAGCCGTTGCGGGCGCGCTCGCCAAGGTTGATCTGGGCGAAACCGTAGACCTTATACTCGGCCTGCAACCTGGGACGCGAGAGATACTCGTTATCTCCGGGGCCTCAGACAGTGACCGGTGGCGCCAGGCCGAGGTGCGACGCCAGCTTGAGCGGTTTGAGAAAAGGCTGAAGTTGACCTACATGGATGCCGGTAGCATGGAGGATTTCCTGAGAACCGTTAAACGGGCTCCCGACGGAACGGTGATTTTGTTTATTTCCATGTACCAGGATTCAGCGGGAAACAAACTACTCAGCCATGACGTGCTCGCTCGGATCGCGAGAGAGGCGCGGGTTCCCGTCTACAACCAGACTGCGACGCAGGTTGGTTTAGGAATCGTTGGCGGGGTTGTTTTCGATCCCGCATCCTTAGGCCGCGAGACTGCGCAAATTACGCTCCGCGTTTTGCGGGGCGAACGACTTCAAGATCTACCTGTGCAACAGAGCCACTCCACGGTTCCGATGGTCGATTGGCGACAACTTCGGCGCTGGGGACTCGACGAGAAGCGATTGCCCGCGGGAACGGTTGTGCGGTTCCGTGAGCCCAGTGTTTGGC
>Ga0207693_10000377_pt1 | contig 40904 bp, 38 predicted proteins | sample LARL81metaG_FD_184347 | JGI IMG/M metagenome (GOLD analysis project Ga0207693, IMG submission 184347) | Corn, switchgrass and miscanthus rhizosphere microbial communities from Kellogg Biological Station, Michigan, USA - LAR L8-1 metaG... | ecosystem: Host-associated > Plants > Roots >... | reverse complement strand
TTATTCGGGTCAGCGTATCCAAGGGCTTTTCGACTTGGTCCGCGAGCATTGCAGGCGTCATTGCCGAGGCACAGGCACAGGGCGAGATCTCCAAAGACCGCTAGCACGCTTGCAGCATTTGTTCTGAATGGCTGGGAGGGCGCTCTGGTTCGCTCGCGCGTCGACAAAAGCAAAGCGCCGCTTCGAGTTTCCATTACTTATCGAGGTGCTGCCCCCAGTTGCCCTGTCACATATGCAAGCATAACCGCAGCAGACAGAGCCGAAGTATACGCGTCGGCTTCGGCGAGATCCGCCTCAAATAGATGAGTCTCCGCTTCGACCGCCGCTGTTACCGTACCCACCCCTTGTTTATACGAATCCAGCGCCGCGTCGTAGGAGGTCTGCGCCGTAGTTCGTGATACGGATGCGGCATCATTTGCTGCCAAACTGGTTCGCAATGAGATTTGCGCAGACACAATTTCTCGTACGGCATTCAGCCGAACTTCGTTGAGGGTTGCTGCTGCCTTGTCCTCGTCATTTTTGGCTTGTTGGATTGCATTCGCGCGCCGGTGACCATCGAAAATCGGGATGGACAATCCGACCAGGATCGTCCCATTCCATTGATTACCGGTGATATTCAACGTCGGCAACTGCTGTCCAATACCAGGGATTGCTGTGAGTCCGACTTGACCGCTCACGTATGCACCAGTTCCTGCCAAAAAGATCTTCGGGCGGTTCTGAGCCTGGGCGGCTTTGACAGATGCTTGACTTGCCTGGACGGTGTTGTAAGCTTCGAGCACATCCGGACGCCGCGACAGAGCATCTCTAACGATCTCATCGGCTGGAGCCAGATCCTCTTTAAGAAGAGCATGGTGCTCAACTGGACGGATTCGGATGGTGGTCAGAGGCGATATCCCCATTGCCGCAAGTAATGCTGCATACGCCTGCTGTTCGGCTCCTTGTGTGGTCACTTCAGTTAGTTGCGCTCGTGCAGTTAGATCTCGGGTCTGGGCAGTTTCAATGACCGTCCCCTCGCCCTGCTTGTATCGAGCCTCGGCTGCTGCCTCGATGTCCTTAGCATTGGCGAGCGCCTCTACAGCTGTGTGGTGGCGCTGTACTGCACCCACATACGTGTAGTAAGCAATCGAGACGGCATAAATAACTTGCTGGTGAGCACCGGTGAAGCCAATGTTCGATACAGTGGACAGCTTACGGACGGAATCGACGATGTTTCTTCTGCCTCCGAAATCGAACAGCAGCCACACCAGCGACACGGTCTCCGCGCTGCCATACAGTTTGCCGGAATTGTGGAGGGTGACTCCTGAACCGCTATTGGAACCCTGCGCTCCTTGATATGCCCCAAGCACATTCGCCGTAACGACAGGAAGATAGGTGCTTTCGGCCACGCCCGCACTGATCGCTGCATTACGCGCTCTCTGCCACGCGACTCTAGTCTCTGGGTTCTCCCGCTCGGCGATATCGATCAGTTCCGTAAGCGTGTATTCGTGATCAGTCCTCATTTCTGTGCGTGGCTTAGGAATCACTCCGGCTTCGCGGTTCGGCGGTAATACGAAGTTCTGCTGATGACTGGGAGAATCGGGGAGACGCAAGGAAGTCTCGCGATCATCGTTGGTTGGAACAGACGAAGAAGGCTGCTTGGTGTCCTGTGCTTGTATGGGAGATCCAAGCAGCGAAAGCAGGAAAACAATCAAAGTAAGGGCTGTTTTATCCATCTTGCTCCGCCTGTTGCAGATTCGACACGGCTTGCTGTAGCGCGGCGATTCGCGCTCGAAGTACCGTTTCCAGAGCCGCGAGCGATTTCGACTCTGGCGGCCGATACAAAAAGGTTGACCTATCTACCGTTGCGTTACGATCCAGAGAGCCCCGCAGGCTATTTCTCGCGTGTTCGGGAGCCAACTCTGCGACGCCTAACATCGGCGTTTGGAGTTTCTGGATTGCCTCAGCCGCGTGCTGCTGAGCAGTAAGCCGAGTGCGATGCGGGCGAATCCGCGCCGGCTCATATGCTGCCAGACGGATGTCGCTTGTGATGCCCTCGATTATCGATTCTGTCTCGGCGACGACACGTCGGCTGGACCATACATCCGCCGCGTCAAAAACACTCTCCAGCTTCTGCTTTGCTTTCTGTAGAGCACCGTCAATACGCGGGCCAACACTGACGGGCCAGATCTGCGTTGCTGCAAAGTAGGAAACTATATTTCCCAGAAGAATACCGATCACTCGATCTCGCGCAACCGCCATGTCGAACGATGGGGAAGGGCCTTGGATGATGCAAAGAAAATAAGCGAACCCAAGCTGGAAGCCCGCATAAGAGATGTGCTTATCGCCGGCTGCAATCCAGGCTGCCAAAAAAGCGCCCACGAAGACAACGGCTGCCAATCCGCCTATGTCAGTGGTCCGAGGGATAATCCTCAGCATGACAAAAAGTCCCAGACCAGCGCCTGCGAGGCAACCGAGAATGCGCAAGGTCAGCTTCTCGACGCTTTCCCCGGCCGTAGTCAGTGCCACGATAAAGCACGTGATTAGCGCCGTATGAATTCCAGGCCAACTCAGGACCGAATAGATCAGGTAACACAACATTGCCGATCCAGTAATCTTGAGGGCAAACTGCACGTGCACTGGATTTGTGAACGCGTCAGGCTGAAAGAATCCGGACTTCCCCTCTTTCTTCAAATGCGCAGTTGGTCTGACTTCTCCGAACTGGACCAGCCCAGAATTGAGAAAGTCCACCGCTGAGATGGCCAAATCACTACAATCCTCATCGACTCTGACTGGTTCGACTTCGGCTGGATAGCCCTCTGCCTCGAAGATCTCGGCCAACTCAATCAGCCTGCTCTCGACAATTCGTTTGACGTTTGGCGTCGGCATCGCTTGAGGCTCGCCCAACATCAGCTGCACTGCGGAGAGCACGGTGATCATGCAATCGGAGGCTCCCTTCAAAGCGGCAATGTCCTGTTCGCTACTGGTCTTTTCGAGACCTGCAAGCTTGAGATGTTTCTGGGTTTCAACATCGCCCATCAGTATGGGACACATTGAGTTGTGCCCGGCACGATTCTCTTGGGCCAAAGCGGCAGCAGCGGTCCGAAGACGTTCGGCGATCTCCCGCTGGGCTAAGCTGCGGGGAGAAGGAGCGATAAGCAAATTTACGATGGAAGACACGAGCGCAGGAATAGCAAAGAAAACCCATAGATAGAGTATTCCCCGAGTCGCCGCCTCGCCCAACGGAACAGAACCCAAGATGTCAAGCGCATATGCGATAACGAGAGCTAAGATCGCTGCGACCGGCTTCAGTTTGCTTGCGGACCCTAGAAACATCATCACAAAAGAAATCAGCGCCATGGTTAAGACGCGCAATCCAGAATTGGCCAACAGCGGTGAAGCAATGAGGAGAATGATTCCTACCACGGCGGTAATGATTAGTACTATCGCGACCGTCAGGAGCATGCTCGACGTGCGATCCGGTTTATTCAGGAAGAATACGACATAGACTGTGAGGGCGATTTCTGGAGTCTTATAGGCCTCAGCGAACACTGCTACCAGCGTACAGATCAGCGCAAGCCGCACAGCGAATGTGAATCGGCCAGGTGAGGGCTGTGTTACCAGATGCCAAAAGGATGGAGAGCTAACGCTGTCTGCACGCAGTGCCATGCGCCACCTCCACAATGGCGCTGGCGCCTAGCCTCACCAGACGTTCAGGCGGGTTCTCCAGACGGATGCGCACCGGAAATCGATGGGCCACTCTGACCCAGTTCAATGATGGTTCCACGTAAGGAGCAGCTCTAGGGATGTCGATCTTGTCTGAGTCAAGCACCCCATATCCGATGCTATCGACAATACCCTTGATCGGCTGGCGACGATCGATCATCGAGTAGACGGTTACGCATTCGCCAATCTGGATTCGATTCAGATCGATCTCGCGAAAATTAGCAGACGCGAACCACTCTTCCGTATTGATCAGGGTAAAAAGCGATTGCGATGGGGCGACGACTTCTCCAGTGGATATATGCAGCCCCACGATACGTCCATCATGTGGAGCTCTGACTTCCGTGTCCGAGAGAGCACGACGGGCATTGGCAAGCGCGGAGGCTGCGGCTCGGACATTTGCAACTGCCGCGTCGGCGGTATCGATTGCTCCCTCAGCGGCATGCTGCTGCTTTTCCGCCTGAGCCAGCGATGTTTTCGCATCTTGAGTGGCAACCTTTGCTTGGTCAAATTGTTGCTGGGGAACGTATCCCTTCTCGGCCAATGGAGCAAGACGCTGCTGAGTGCGTTCTGACAGGGCGAGGTTATCCGTTGCTCGGATGCTTTGCTGACTTGCAATTTCCGCATCCCAACGCTGAGTGGAGACAAGCCGTCGTTTTGAGCCTACGGCTGCGCGGGCGACATCAAGGTTAGCTGCTGCCGTCGCAACACTGATTTGGTACGGGACAGCATCAATACGAAAGAGGAGATCGCCCTTTCGTACAAGTTCATTTTCATGTATCGGGAGCTCGATAATGCGACCGCCGACGAGTGGCGCGATATGCACAACTTCGACATCAATACTAGCGTCGTCTGTGCTCGGCTTTGCTTTAAATAATGTCCAGATTGCGATTACGACGGCAAGGAGGACCACGATAGCGGCGATAGTCGCACCGACACGGCTATGCTTGCGGATTCCGCGAACTTCCGTCATCAGTGTGTCACCCAGACGTACCACAGGATCAAAGCCACAATCGCGCCCGCTGAGGAGCAGACAGCAAGCTGATAGGGAATATAGTCTGCAAGGCGCGTTGCGACCATAAGCGCGCGGCAGAATGCCGCCACCAGGACAGCAATCACACCGCACAACAGCCAGGCGGGGAAGTAGGCGCCCGCAATCGTAACGGTGGGCGCTCCGCCACAGCCGACGGAACAGAATGCTTGTACTAAGAGCAACATTGCCGAGGCCGGCCGTGTCAGGCGTTTGATAAGGAATCTCCGATGCACTGGCCTCCAGTACTTGAAGAAATAAATGTTGATCATTCCTTCCACAAGGAATGCCCTGTTAAGCTAACGTTTGATCCAACAGTTTGCAATTTTTAGGGCATCGTTTCTAAAAAACCAGTTTGAACCAGAGGTAGACTGACTAGCAGTCAATCAGGCCATTTTTGCTGAGTTTTCGGAGTGTCGCTCTGCCAGAATCAAGGGATTTAAGCCGGCACTCCGTTCTGTGCTCAAATGACAATTTTGCGATTCCCTTTGATTTCGTCGTAGTTACACTACGGCCTTGCGTAGTCCCAAACATCAGGCGGGTGCTTATCCTTGAGCGCTGCATACATGGCATCGCGAAACAGTTTCAGCGCCGGATATGGCCGGAGAGCGATCGTGCGTTCAGCAATCAGCCCCTGCTCGTTGTCCACGATGATCTCCATGCTCTCGAACTTGTGGCCGTCCATGGTCCCGACCCAGCGCAAAAAGTGGTGCGCTCATCGAGCTTAAACTCGGCTGTATAAGTACCGGAACCACGCGTTTGACTCGATTGAGTGAAAATCGGTGCGATGAGATCCCGACCTTGGATCGGCCGTGCCAGGATCGGGCTGTTGAATACGATATTTTCGGCAAGCAGTTCGCTAACCTGCGCCAGTGTCGGCTTGCCGGATTCCCGCAGTTTGCGTAGAGGATGCATTTTGATTCCTCCCAAAGATCTTTCGGCGGCCTTGGCTCTTAAGGAACGCGTCCCTCGATTCGCCGTTGCCAGGCGATCAATTGCGCTCCCATCACATCACATGCACAAGTGCGAGGCTATTGGACGATGGTATTAGTGATACGTTCGTATAGGTGGGGGATCCGACGCTTATCTGTAGGCCAAACTTCATCATTACACGCCAATGGCTAAGAAGAGATCGCGTGGGAACAGGGTTAACCCTTCGGGCGGCCTTTGGAGGTAACGTTTGCGCGCGGAACGGCCATGCGGGCGACGAATTATGACCTGTGCGGCACGGCTTTCCATTTTCTAGGAAGCAAGCACGCCTTAGTGGGCATGCCCACTTTCGTATGCGACGGAAGCGGGGACCGTCAGCTGAACCTCAGTACCGCTACCGACCTCGCTCCAGAAATCCAGTTGGGCTCCAATCCGAGCAGCCCGTTCGCGACTGCCTCGTAAACCCCAATGTCCGGCGAGTCCGCCTTCCTTCAAAACCTTCGGGTCTATCCCTTTTCCGTCATCGCGAATACGGATGCGAAGCTCGTGATCCCCATACCGAACCTCAGTTTCGATGCGACTGGCTTGTGCGTGACGGTATGCGTTGCGCAAGATTTCGAGCGCGATCCGGCAGACTTCGTTTTTCGTAGTCGGTGACAAGTTGTGTCGTTCTCCTTCCTCCACTAAATCGAAAACTGGCGGCTGTTGATTGGAATTGGTGGAGTGGGCCAACTCCCGGCTTGTAGCCATGAGTAACTCTGTGAGATTGCCCTTCGCAATCGGCTCCGAGCGTAACCCCTGTATTGCATCGCGGCTTTCGGTCAGCGCCATTTCGGTCTCATGGATGGCATCGTCCAAAGACACCATTGCCTCATCAGTTCTTTGAGGAAGCAGGTTGCGAACTCCTTGGAACTGAAACAACAGGCCATGGAGAGTTTGCAACAATGTATCGTGCAAGTCTCGCGCAATGCGAGTGCGCTCATTCACGCGCGCTTCCAACCCTAAATTGAACTGCCGCGCTAATTGCCGAGTTCGGACTTGATAAATAGCCCAAATTGCTCCGAGAAATCCGGCCACGCATAAGAGGCGAAACCAATTGGTCTGGAAAAATGCTGGGGCCACCGAGAACTCCAGCGATGCACTTGCCTCGCTCCACACGCCGCTGTTGTTGGACGCTTTCACCAAGAAGCGGTAGCTCTTCGGTGCCAGATTGGAGTACTCAACGTGACGGCTGTTGACCACCTCGCGCCATTCGGTGTCCTGTCCTTCCAGCTTAAAGCGAAAGCGCACTTTTTCCGGGGCGACGAAGCTCAGGGCGGTGAAATCAATTGCCAGATCGCGAACGCGCGCAGGAAGTGAGACGTCGCCATTCTTATAAGACGCTAAATCGTAGGTCTTGCGGTCCGCCGTGATTTGCTCGATGTGTACCTCGGGAGGAACGTGGTTGAATGGAAGATGCCGCGGATCGAAGGCGCTGACTCCGTCCAGATTTACGAACCACAATTTGCCGTCGGAAGACTTGGTGACTTGCGGGCGATAGTAATAAGGAATCGATTGGCTCGTTACTCCGTCCGAATTGTCGAGCACAAATGCCTCAATGACGCGATTGGTCCCTCCGTCATGGTCTACTGACGCGGTCCATGCGTCTATCTCGGACCGCGCAACGCGCACGAGGCCGCATGGCATGAAGAGCCAGAAGGCGCGATCGTTGTCTTCGATTACCCAATGAACGGCATCACAGGGCAACCCGTTCTTGCTGGTCAGCGTGGCAAAATGGCCGTTCTTCAATCGACTGAGCCCGCCCTCAGTCGCCGCCCAGAGCGTGCCGTCGGGATCGAATTGAAAACGGTTGACTGTACCTTCGCCGAGACCGTTGGCGGTGGTGTAAGCCGCGCGGACTTGCCCCTCAGCGAAGTACACTACGCCACCCTGAAAAAAACCGACCCATAGACCGCTGTGCAGCGGATCAGCAGCTATGGCCACGGCATTATCCTTGTGGCCGAGGCTGGCCCAAGGAATTTGTTGAACCTCATTTCGCGGAGACAATCGAAACAAACCTCGTTCCTGGTTTGCTATCCAAAGAGTTCCGCCACTATCCTCGGTGATGCCATGCACCGGGCCGCCAGGATAGCCATTGACGGGAACAAAACGTTCCTTTTCGAGATGCCCGAATGCTCCCACTGTTGCCACCCAGATTCGCCCGTGAGAATCCTGAAACAGAGAGCTCGGAGCGAAGCCGTTCAGTTTCCCATCTCCACCGCCGAAGGTGGAGAGTTGTCCGTCCGTCCAGCGATCTAAGCCGATGTAGGTCCCAATCCAAACACTGCCATCCCTGTCTGCCAGAACAGATGCGACGCCGGTGTTCGACAATCCTCCCTTGAGACTGAGCGTGGCCACCGCGAGGTCCCGAAAACGATCGAGCCCATTCACTGTTGACATCCAAATATCGCCTTCACGGTCCTCGAACAACGTCACAATGTCATTACCTGAAAGGCCCGCGGACGGCCCAAATACGTCGGTCGTTCCCTGGTGGGCGTGAATGACTCCCCGTTCCGAAGTGCCAATCCAAAGGTCGCCGTTGCGATCACGAAGCAGCTTTGTCACCTGAAACTGCTGCTCAGTTCCTGAGAGTGGGTACGGTTCGGTTTTGCCGTCAACGAAGCGGCGGACTCCGCTGTGCGTGCCGATTAAAAGCGCACCGTCATTGTCTTCCGCCACTCCATGGATACCGTTCGATTCGCCCGGCACCGAATAGAATTTTGGTGGACCTGGTTTCCATCGCCACAGACCGTTCTGCACCGCGACCCAGAGATTGTGTCTGCTGTCTTCATATAAGTCGGGTGCGTTGGGCCCAATTTCTCCGTCCCTCCCTGCGCATTGAACGCCGCCATTGCCGATCGCACAAAGCCTTGCGGTAGTAAGCGCCCAAGCGCTGGCCCATACTGTGCCTTCGTGATCCTCAAGAAGCCTGAAAACAAACTGTTCGGCGAGTTCCGGGTACTTGTCGAGCTTCCCCTGCTTCCAGCTTGCCAAGCCTTTGGCAGTGCCGATCCACAGTGTTCCGTCGTGCGCAACCAGGAGACTCAGGATATCGGTAGAAGGAAGTGTTTGGCCTGCTGGCGGATGCCAAGGAACAGCGCGGACGCCATCGAAGCGGAGCAGGCCGAATTCCGTACCGAGCCAGATATACCCGTCCGGCGTTTGAACAATTGCCCATACCGCGCCTTTGAAAAAGCCATCGCGGACCCGCAAGGTGGTGTGGGCGTAGTGGCTAACCGCTATCTTCGGTCCTTGGGCTCGCGCATTTCGCCCAATCGACAGCGCCACACAGGCGATCACGATGTAGGTCAGGGCTTTAGCCCTCAGGCTTCGGCCGGCACAAAGCGACGGCGCACAATCCAGCGCTGGCCATAAGTCAGCTATTTTCGGACACACCGCGACGGTGCTTCGGTTGGGGACCGAGGGCGAGGGCAAAACAGCAGCTTGTGCTTTTTCCCCCGAGTGACTACTTCGGACAGAGTCCAAGCGATGATCTGGACCTTGTGCGGGTTGCCGTTTACGCCGGAGATGGTAACGCCACACGAATTCTCGGTAATAGACGAGACTTAGCATGTTTGCTTTGATTCCCACTTCTTCGGTACAGCGTCGGATGTGCGAAATCGCAACGAGTATATATCCGCGCCGGATTGATTGGTGAAATCGCGTCTCCACCTTTGTTCTTTACACGCAGAGCTGAAACCTTCTTTCGTGGGCCGTTCAAGAATGTCGGAATTAGTGCTCGCAAGGGCAGCTAGCGGGGGAAAGCATCGAGCACTGCATGCTGCACCACTGGATCCCATTGAGCTCCCGATATTCTGTGCGCGGGCGCAATTACGCTGCCTGAGCGACCACGAGGGTGTTCCAGAACTAGTGCAGCGGAAGCAAGGACGAGCGAGATCCAAATCATATCGGCGACAAGCAAATGCAGAATCTGGAGCCAGACAGGGGCGAGTAGTAACACATTCAGCATCCCAATGCCGATTTCGGTGAAAAGAAGGATCACAATGGCCATCGAGGCGCGCGATTGGCAAATTCGTTGTGGCGCATTCTTAAGTACGACCCAGATAACATACATGACAGCAATGACGGCTACCACGGGATGGAGTAGCCGAAAGTGCAAGAGCCCAGGGCTGTCGGAAGTAAAATCTTGTAATACCGAGGCACGCAGTGATGTTGCTGGAAAGAGGGTATCGCCGAGGGCGGCCACGGTGCCCGTCATCCCAATGGGGAGCACTGCAAGCAAGCCGGCTACAACAGCACTCACTGCTGCGCGCTTTCTTATCAACGCAAAGCTTTCAGTGCCACTTTGTAGCCAAGCTGCAGTCAATGCAAGCGCCGCAAGCAGTAGAAGAGTATTGCCGAAATGCAGACAGAGAAAAAGGACTCGACCGGTAGATTGGTCGTGGGCTACATGACCTAACAGGACAAGAGCAGCTCCCAATAAAGCTTCACTTGCCAAAGAGGCAGTGGCCAATACCGCTGAGTAGCGTGCCCAGTTTCCTTTTGACGTTGTACGCCAGCACCAGAGCAGGAGGATAACAATCATAAGCAGTGCGATACCGCTTGTCATCCGATGGGTGAATTCGATAATTGTCTGTGCCTTGGCGCTTGTCCCCAGAACACTGCCGCCGCAGTTAGGCCACTTGTTGCCACAACCCGCCCCCGACCCTGTGGCTCGCACAAAGGCGCCCCAAAGGACCACGGCCACGTTGAAACAGAGTGTCGCCCAAGCGAAACGAGCCACACCAGACATCTTTTCACCCCTTCGTCGTTGACCCGGCAGGAGGCGGCGTCAGCAGCTTCTCGATAGCCCGCTCCATCGTGCGGTTCATCTCAGAGACGACTGTGGCCACGTCGCGCCGGTCGACTGTTCCTACCTCGTCGACGGTGTTTGTCCACACTGCCGCACCGGTGGTAAGGTTGGTCATCTGTGCGGTGATTGCAACCTCGACTTTGACTCCTCCGTCATAGTCAACTTCCTCGAGTTTCTCAATGCGTCCGCTGAGGACGTAGTCGATATCAGATCGGCCGTCGTACAGTTTTACTTGCGTGTAATTTCCACTCGCGCGCAAGCGGTCGACGATCGCATTGGTGACGGTCTCTCGCGGATCGACCGCCCAGCGGTGGTAGTTATAGAAACCGATTTGTTCCGGAGAGGTTTTGTAGACTATGGCGCCTTGACGCAGGTACGTGGGTGATCGGAATTCTCGCACTGCCAGGGATGCACGGACACCCTCCTGGGCCGGTGGGTCCGGCGGCGGTGGTATGTGGAGTGCGTAGTAGTTCGGATATCTCACCGCCCCCACGCAGCCAGCTAAAGTCATCAGTACTGTCAGCACAAAAGGAATTGCGATTGGTTTCTTCATCTCTACCTCACTTTTGTTGCGGAACTGCGCGTTCTTTGGGCTGCTTGATCCGAATCAAGCTCCACGGACGCTGCTTCAGCGAGTCGGTCAGCTGATCCAAGTTGTCCGTCGCCACGCGCAGATTCTCCACAGTGTCGCCGATTTTGTAATCGTTCGTTCGTACCATCACCTGCATGTCTCCCAGTAATTGCTTGGCTTGCTGCAAGGTGTTCTGCAGGTCCACTAGGTCCTTCCGGACTGGCTCGCGCACATCGCTAACCGTGCCATTCACATTCTGAACAGTCTGGTCTGCGTGCTGGCTCAGCGCGATCAGCTGATCGGATAAACGATCGATCTTTGGCCGTTCAGTTGCCAGCAGTGTGTTGACTTGGTCTAGCGCAGTTTGAACCTTCCTTTGGGTTGGCGGGCCCGTCACGGTGTTTAGATTGGCCAGCAGGCTTCGGGCGTCGCCGCTTATTCCTTCCAGTTCTGCCTTCGCTTGTATGATTAGCGCATCGGCGTTATCGGCGACCGTAGCCAATTTGCCGGCAATGTCATCCAGGCTTGCAGCTTCTTGCGACGGAATCGACGATCCAGGAGGAAGGCGCTTTGCATCATTGTTGCCGGTAGTAATGGATAGGGAAGCACTGCTCATTACGCTGGTCATGCCCAATTTGGCTACGGACCCCTGATTTAGAGGCGTACCTTGTTTCACGCTAAGCAGAATTTCGATTTTCGTAGGGTCCGACGTCCATGGCCGAACAGATGTAACTTTGCCTACCTTGATTCCGCCAAAGAGGACCTCGGCTCCCGGTTCAAGTCCGCCGGCATAGCGCAGATACGTTCGATAGGGAACGGTATCGCCGCTGAACTGAGCGTTCACAAGATAGATAACGGTGAACCCCAGAATCGCGAAACATCCGAGAACGAACGCCCCGACTTTTGCCTCCTTTGTCATCGATGTGCCTCCTGGCCGTGCAAGTATTTTTCGAAGTGCGTGGCTACAGCGCTCGCGCTTGCGATGTCCTCAGGAACACGATCGAGAAAGTTCCGGACACGGGGATCCTGGCTCACTCGAATCTCATCCTTAGTTCCTACTGAGATGAATGTTCCTTTGTGAAGCATGGCAATACGGTCTGCAATTCGGAATGCGCTGGGCATTTCATGTGTTACGACGATCACCGTCATCCCGAAGGCATTTTTCAGAAGCAGAATGAGCTCGTCCAGTTCCGCTGCAACAATGGGATCAAGCCCGGCGGACGGCTCATCGAGCACCAGAATCTCCGGATCAAGTGCGAGAGCGCGAGCTACGGCGCCGCGTTTCTTCATGCCGCCGGACAGTTCCTGTGGGAGTAACTTGGCGAAGTCTGCGAGACCGACTACCGCGAGCTTCATCCAGACCATCAGATCGATGATCGACGGCGCAAGTTTTGTGTGCTCGCGTAGCGGCAGCGCAACGTTGTCGTGGACCGAGAGCGAGTTAAACAGAGCCGCGCTTTGAAATGCCACGCCAATCGAGCGCCGAATTTTCTTTAACTCGGCCGGCGAGCAGCGGCTAATATCAGATCCTTTCACGGTAACGCTACCGGACTTTGGCCGCTCGAGCCCGATGACCTGCCGCAAGAGGGTGCTCTTTCCGGAGCCGCTGCCCCCCAGCAGGACCATCGTCTCGCCTGGTTCGATCTCGAGATTCAGGCCGTCCAGGATTCGACGTCCGTCGTATTCAACCACCAGGTCGCGAATGGAAATGATCGACATCAATGTCTCACAGTGAAGTAGAAGATCGCCGTGAAGATCGCGTCGGCGACGATGACGAGAAAAGTCGACTTCACCACCGCGCTGGTGGTCGAGCGGCCAACTGAATCTGGTCCCCCAAGGACGCGGAGGCCTTCCAGGCAGCCGACATGAGCGATGATCGTGGCAAAGGCCACGCTCTTGATCAGACCAGTGATCACGTCACGCAGAGCAATGGATTCCATGACATACCGCAAATACAACAATGGTGCGAGCCGGGTGCTGAAGAACATGAACAATCCGCCCGCGACAATTCCGAAAAAAGTCGAAATGGTAGTGAGACAGGGAATGCTGATGAGCGCAGCCAGATACTTTGGCGCAAGCACAAACTCGACCGGTTCCAATGCCATGACTTGCAGAGAGTCAAGTTCTTCGGTGACCTTCATAGTCCCGATCTCGGCGGCGAAGGCGGATCCCGATCGTCCACTGACTGCAATCGCTGTTAGCAATGGACCGAGCTCGCGCGTGAAACCGACCGCAACGAGATCGATTACATAGTGCAGGGCGCCGAAACGTCGTAGTTCGGAGGCTCCTTGCAGGGCAAGAATGAAACCAGTGCAGATCGCCATCAATGAGACCATGGGCAGCGCGTCATACCCGATCTGGAGGATCTGCCGGACAGTTGCATCCCAACGGTAACGGTTGCCTATGAAAGGCAACGCCTTCTTCATGGCGCGCAGCGTTGACCACAGCTGAATGTTCAAGCTCCCGACATAGTCGAGTTCGTTCAGGGTCCTCTTGCCGGCGGCTTCGAGAATATTTGCCATTACGGCACCTGCGACCCCGACGAATCGCTTCTGCAACCATTCTTTTCGAATAGCGTCGATACGCCGATGACTTGAAACAATTGAAGAAGGCGACCTTGCAGGCCCTCCAGACACAAAGTTGTTCGCCGCATACGTGCGATTCCGAGTCCTTCGATCACGGTCGCAATGCCAGAGCTGTCAATGTAAGAGACGTCGGCGAAATCAACGATGACGGCTCGCGCCGACTGCGCTTGCAACATCGCGAGAAGCTGATCGCGAAGCGCGGGCGAGGAATCGATGTTGAGGCGACCACGCAAATACACAGTGCTGCCTCGGTCACCTTGGTGGACAGTGATCGCGAGGCCGTCGGTTGACGTGATGGTGCCAGGTATCGTCTTCAACTGATCCTCACTGCTTTGTTCATCACAGATGGTTCGATTTCGTAGCTTTCTGTTCTGGTGGCATTTCTGGCTTCGATGGCTTTGACGGAGTTCTTAAATGCGCGTTCCAAGACACGCTTGCCGATGGTCTTCAGCACGAAACCGAGCACCCGTCCTTTGAAGTCCTTGCCCTCGCGTGTGATGACCACCTCAATATCGGTCTTGCCGTCAGCCTGACGGCTGAAGGTGTAGGTGTGGCCGGACGTGCCTCCCCACACGTTGGAGTCGACGGTCGTGAGGACGACATGGTTGGGATCGGACCAGTCGTAGTACAGGCGTTCCCAGATGCCTATTGAGCCTTCGGTGACATCAGCTTCCAAAGGGCCGAGGCGATGAACTTTGAGGTACTCATCCGCGCTGTTGCTGAAAAGCTTCTGGCGGCCGGGTCTGAAATCGATAAGGCCTGCAATGAAGTGTAGTGGCGTCAGCGTGGTCGTCAGATGGAAATGGATTTCTGCTTGCGAACTATTGATGATGCACATACCAAATGCTCCTTTCCATGCGCGACCGACGACAGAAAACAATGCAACCGGCTTGCCATTTGGAAGCTACTGAAAGGAAAGGCAGGAAAGTCAGAATCGCAGCGTCGCCCTCAGCAAAATGACGAACCATGAGCAAGAGACAGCGCGGACATCATGAGATGGGCGATTTTGCAGGTAGAAGGTCCCGCCGTTGTGCAAGCGGCAGGGCTATCCGAAACTTCAACTTTTGAGATCAGTGCAGCAGTTCGAGCCGCCGTTTTGCGTCCCAGTTCTCGCCTTTTGTGAGTGCGAGTGCCCGCTCCAAGAAAGCTTTGACAGGTCGGCCTCCAAGCGTTCGTGCCGCTAATGCATCGGCATCGGCTTCCACCCGTGGATCGCGGAGGATGTAATCGTTGCATCCCTCAGTCGCATGGTCCTTTAGCAGATGTGCCATTTCATGCCCGAGAAAGCCTTTCAGCGCAATGGAATCGAACCGCTGTGCGGCCTGCTGCCCAACCAGGATCTTGCCTCGCCCATCCATGGCAGTGCTGCCAGCGACATAGGCCATGTTCCAAGTTCCCGGCAAGCTATAGACGTGTGGAATTGGCCGACGGTACGCGAGCTCAACCTCGGCCAGAACGTCGTATGCTTTGCCCGAGAAGACCTCATGCGCGTCCACTTCCGCGAGCATTTCGGCCTCGCAGACGGTTTGTGTTTGGGCAGATTGAGCAACGGCGTAACTCGGGTTTAGCAACAACATTGCGCCGGCGAGGGTCAGCAGTGTGGTTGCCTGCAACCGGGAGCTCCATATATTCCCCTTGCGATCTTGTTCAACGATCTGCATGGATTCGAGGGAATACGGCATCTCTCTGCCGCACTCGAGGCAGCACACGTATACAGAGCCAAATCGGTTCTGGCGGGGCCACGTCGTGTGGGAATGCACACAGTCGAATAAATAAGCCCAAATCCATCTCAGCAAGGTCATACTTCCCCTATGCCTGCGCGACCTGCCCGAGCATATAGCTGGCGGTCGCGTAAGGTCCCAGCTGGAGCGAAGCCAGCTGCAGGTACCCTTTTCTCAGCTGTGTGAGGTGCTCCTTCTCGGAAATGTGCGCCATTGTCGCGGCCTCATGCACGCTGTAGCCCAGCACGTGATGTAAGACGAAGGCAATACGCGCGTCAGAGTCGAGAAGCAGGATCGGATTTCCATTCGAGAGTGCTCTCAAAGACAGAGCCCGCTTTGAACCCGCGAGGCTGGACTCGTGATACAGCAAAGCCTCCAGGGGAAGGGACTCCCGGTCCGAGATAGCCGAAGCATCAAGCCGCACCTGCGCCAATGAAATCTCGATCGTGCGCTGAAGCAGATCGCGGTGCGAAGCGAGGTCCTCCATTGACGCGTCAACCGCTGCCATCACGACCGAGAGGGCTAGATCTGGATCAAGCGTCAACAGGTACGCGGAATAGGTGAGTTGATCGAGTTCGACATCCAGATTGTCAATTCCGGGCTGAATAACTTGTGGAGTCATGGTGCTTGCCTCCTGCTGTCCTTACAAAATCAACTGAAAGGCGAATTCCTGATTTCCTTTCGGTTGACGACGCAAGAGAACAATGCAACCTGCTTGCCATCCGAAAGCCCCTGAAAGGAACAAAATTAGCACTCTGAGTCGCCCAGATGCTCAGCAAAATGACGAAGCGCGGGCAAGAAGCCAGTGTGACGCTAGGCAGTACGTCATCTGACAGGTTTGTTAACGGCACCGATTGTCTGCCATTAAGAATGTCCCGTAAAAAGGCTGGAGCCCGGGCGTGGCGGCCCGGGCTGGATTGGTAGGGTGAATGGCGGGAGATTAAGGTGGGATTGGGGCGGAAGTGTGAAAACTTACGGCTCACTTTCTAGCGGTACATTGGTTGAGGGGTCACTCCATCTGCCCACGCCGCTTGGTGAATCTTCCAAGGATGAACTCCTGAGCAAGGCTGGTGCCGATCCGTTCTGCAGTACCGATTGCGAAATTGCCAAAGACAAGACCGACACCGCGATCCGAGCGAGGAAAGTAGAGATTCGACAGGCCGGCTGCTGCGAGATCGCCGCCCAAGCTAGAGTAGTTTGGCACTGATTTCCCGCTGTCACTTCGGGTGATAAACGGGGCGAACATTGCATGTCGGAATCGAGAGCCGGTTGTGCCGGTTCCTTGATAGAAGTAACGGGGATCCTGATGGAGCAAGGACGGCAGTATGGCGCCTCCGATCATAATGGCAGAAAAACCAGTCGCTGCGGTTGCCCCGACGCGCTTCCCATAAGCATCCCAGCCTTGACCATACTTGGGAGTATCTCCCGCCTGTCGAGCAGTGGCGACGAACAAGACTCCGGCAGCCGTTACCGGATCTGTAGACGTCTTTAACGCGAGCTGAAATTTCATCTTTGCAGTGAGAGGTGCCGGATTCTTTTCATAGGTGACGTAGAAATTCGGCACGATACCTAACACCCGTTGATGTTCCTCTGCCTTGAGTTGCTCAGTTGCGACCTGCACGGGGTCGTAGGTGACCTCGATTCGCGTGACCTCCGGTCGAATCTCGAGTCTGATTCCGGTCACGATTTTGAATTGCCCTGGTTCGAGCGCCATGCTTGACGAAGTCCAATCAGAAAAATCCTGGGCACGAATAATGATCTCGTACGGAACTCCTGAAGGCACATCTCGAAATGCAAAGGCTCCGCTCTCCGGTGTAGTGACGATGCGAGGATCACCACTGTCTAAGGTCTTAAGCTCAACCTTGGCATTGGGTACAGGGTCACCATTGGCGTCAATCGCTGTGCCGACGATGATTCCCGACTTCACCTCTGGTTTTGCATTTTCCCCTAGCACCCACGTGGGCACTATCACAGTCACTGCGAGTGCAATTGCTAAATGAATTCGGCTAAAGCTGAGCATGTATTTCGTCCTTTTCTTATGAGAGTAGATGGAAGCAGGTTCGCTCCCATCTACTCTGTGTTTCGTCCTGTCACGCTCGTTGTCGTTCTCCTTTTCTTGATCACCGACGCAAGAGAAGAATGCAAGTGGCTCGCCATTCGGAAAGTGCTGAAAATAAGTACAGTGGGATATTGAAGAGGGCTGCAGGCTCAGCAAAATGACGAGCGTTCAGCGTGACCGAAGGTGTGAACTGCGAGAAAGCTTGACGGAAATGATTCTTCAGTCGCCGAAGATCGAAAGAAGTGGGCAATACTTTGGTATTGGCTTGGGCGAATGCAAATGAGGAGAAAATGGGCCAAGAGTAGGGAAACGCAGTTCAGAGGAGCGACATGAAACCAGAACGGGTAATTTTCTGGTCGGCGGCGCTCAGCGGCACCTCGAAGGAGATTGGAAAGTGATCAGAGGCTTTGACAGATTTCAGAACTTTGCCAGCACTAGGCTCCGAGGTGCCTCGCACAAAAGCCCAATCAATATGGCGTCCAGGTTCCAGCAGATGACGATGTGGAGTGGTAGCCACTCGCGCCGTCGGCACTGCATCGCGGAATCCTGCGCGGGCAAGCAGTTCAGATGCGCGTGGAGTGGACGCATTCAGATTGAGGTCGCCTGCCAGAATGAGCAAGCGTGCGGGGTCGTATGTCATAGCATGCTGCAAGACTTCATTCAGTTGAGCCAGGCGCAGGTCATCGTCGGATCGGCTCTCCAGGTGCAGGTTATATGTAACAATTGGAACGCCTTGCAGATCAATCTCCGACATCAGGGAGATCCGTCCGCCGAGGCGCTCCTGAAATGCCTGCAGATTAGGCTTGAACCAGCGAGGCTTCCAAAAGTCGGACTGACGCTGGAAGCGGATTATGCGCGAGTTCGAGATCTTCCATCGCGATAGTGTTGCTTGCCCGTGGTATGCGGGGCTGGACCTCGAGCCCTGACTCAGTTCGACAAATTCGCGTCCGAAAACGTAATTGAGACGTAACTTACGAGCGATTTCCTGGGCGATATTAAGCTTGTGCGTTCGATAGGCATTAATGTCCACTTCCTGAAGAAGAACGACGTCGGCGTTGCAGTCGCCCAGGACATTTATGATCTCCGACAGCTTTAAGCCGCGATCGATGTTCCAGTCCACAACTCGAATCGAACTGCGCGGCCAGGAGAGCCATTGATTGGGCGCGAAGTTTTCGGCAATGAGTTCGTTCATCGGCACGGTTAAACCGTTGCAGTCGCAATTTGCGGGAATATATTCTGCTGGGCAAAACTTAGATCCGTCGGATCATCGATTTCTGCCCAGGCAAGTCCGTCAGTGCTCGTGTAACCGACCTGAACGCCTTCGTCAACAAGCTCTTGCACGGCTACGTTGAAGAACTCATTCACGCGTCCGGCGGAGACGATGTTTGTCAGTTTGTTGAAGAATCGCGTTTGAATGTCTTTCGAAAATAAGGTGATGCCAATATAAGTGCCGCTAAACTGCTCTCGCGGAATCTTCTTGCTCATTTGGATGACACGGTCACCGTGAATGATTACCTTCATGGTCTCATCTCGCCACAACGGATCAACAATCATAGAGATCGGAGCGTTCGTCTGTACTGAACGCTCAAGAACGTCGGCGTCAAATATGACATCGGCATTGAGGACGATGAAACTGTCGCCGCGAACCCACTCAAGCGCAAGCCAAAGAGAATAGATATTGTTAGTGATTGCAAACGCCGGATTCTCGATGAAGTGGACCCGTTGACCTTGGCTCAGCTGTCTACTCCGAAGGTGGTTCATGATTTGTTCCTTCTCGTAACCGACAACCATGGCCACGTCCGTGATTCCGGCGTTGTATAAGGCCTCGAGTTGATGATCGAGGATCGTAGCATTGTCGACTTCGATCAGGCATTTCGGATGTTCGCCATGTACCGAGCGAATCCTGGTGCCTTGTCCTGCGGCCAAGATTACCGCTTTCATAGTGCCTCCTTTAACTTGCTGAGTGTTACTTCTGAACGGGATGAATGTGAAAAGAACCTGCGATTGAAATACAGCGTCAAGATCCAGGTGAGATGGGCGCCGATGGTTGCCAGCAGGAAAACAAGCGGCAACAAGCCAAGAATTGTGAAAATGACAATGTAGATGATCAATATTCCTCGTCGTTGAAATGCCTGTACCTGCCGGACCACCCGAGAGATCCAATTTCCAGAATCCTTTTCCAGTAGCTGATAAATGCGGCCAAGGTACTCGTTTGGTTTGTCCGGGGTAGTTGCGCGGCGACGTTGTAGTGATGTAGCGATCAATGCAAGGACCACGCCGATCAGAAGGGCTAGGCCCATCCACAAAGAGGTCCGGCCATATTGCTGGCGCAGGCCAAGAGTGATTCCGCCAAAGAGCAAAAGGTAGCTGAGACCATCGGCGGCTCCTTCAAGCCATGTTCCCATTGGAGTTTCCGCGAATGTGATTCGGGCGAGCATGCCGTCCATTTCGTCGAACAATCCGGCAATGTAGAAAATGAGCGCACCGACCACCGACCAAAGATATGTGCCTTGCGCGAAAGCGATAGCCGACAGAATGGAAATGACTACTCCGCCGAAGGTGATGGCGTTCGGACTGATTCCTGTGTGAGAAAACAGTCTTACGAATGGGCGGCAAAGCCTTCGGTTAAATGAGGTGTGAATGCCGTCCGACACCTTTCCGGAATTCGCGATCAGAAACCGTTCGGCAGCCGTGGCGCTCTCCCGCGACGTGACCGCGATACCGCCCGCACTCCGTGGAGTATGGACTTTGGAGGCTATGTTGAGATCTACTTCGTGCAATGTGGTGAATGCAGGCTTGTTCCAGTCCACGAACTCCAGTTTTACTAGCGGCAGTTGCATGATTGACTGTTTGATCGTGATCCAGTTCCAAGGCAGCCAGACGAACTGTTTCTGCAAGAACGGTTCTAGGATCACCCAGGACGACCATGCACGCGGATCGAACTCGGCGACGCGGATGCTAGTTACTTCGACTCCACGCAGCGTAAGTTCTGTTATGAATCTCCGTACAAGTCTGTCGCTGAAGGCAGCAGGACAAATCAGGAGAACTTCGTTTGCGCCTGCCCGGGCCGCAGTCAATGCAACTCGCATCAGAAGTGGAACACCCGCAACTTGCCGCATGAGCATCTGCGTCGCTTGCTGCTCGCTCACGATGCCGGCGAGTTCCGGAATGGCTATGACTGTCTGCATCAGAGAGCCTCCTGGGCTAGATTCGTTGGGATGGGCCGCGGCATGTCTTGCGACGGTTGCATTCGACGCGAACTCCAGGCCAGCAAGACAATCCCGATGAAGGCCCAGAGAAGGTCGCGGACGCGGCGGGTTAGGGCCAACGCAAGACCGAGCATCGGCGAAAACCCGATGAGAGCAAAAGCAGAAATAGCCCCGCCCTCGTCAGAGCCGAGGCGCGCAGGGATCCACCCGCTCAGCATCTTTAGTCCACGGGTCACACCCTCAATGACCAGAATCGTAAAAAAATGAATGGATAGGTGAAGAGCCCAGAGCACAACCACCACCTCGGACGCAACCAATACCTGGCACGCGACATCGATCCAGAACATTCGACGGACCAATGCGGGCTGATTGACTCGATAGCTACGAATCGAGGATTCGAACTGTTCGGCACGCTTGAGCCATGACGGGGCCCTTTTCCCAAGGACGCGGACCACACCAGTCAGAATCGGGGTGCGCCGAGTGATAACCAAAACCATCAGAGCAAGCGCGATGGCCGCTGGGATCGAGTGGTAGACGGCGCCATGAACAGCAACGAGGGGAAGGCTTGCAAGACCCAAGATTGCGAGCAACGCCGAGGTAAACCAGTACACCCCGTTGTCGAGGAACGTAGCTGCAATTGTTGCCTCGGTCGAGGTACCGAGCAGTTTGATCTTCAACGGCTCTGAGATCACAGGACCGAGGATCGTCAGATATCCCATCGATTGGCCAGCCAATCGCGCGCCGGCTAATTTTGGAATGCCTAAGGAAATCCCGCGGCCTTGCAGTGACGCGGACCACGCGATGCTTTGCAGGAGCAGGCGTAGAATGCTGAGTGCGAGAACAATCGGCAGTGCAATCCGCATCGCCTTCAGTTGCTCCACAAGGGTCGAAAGCCTAACGTGGGCGAGGACCCATACAAAAAGGGCAATGGCCACAAATGCGATAGCGAGGTGTGCCTTCTTCATTGCCCCAGCCTCGCTTCACTCTTGAAGTCCGTCGATGTGTTCTCGGAATTGCGCGGTGGATTTAAGGTGTAGTTGGAGCTCTCGATGGTCAGTTCCGACTCTCCGAAAATCCTTATCTCACTGGTTGTATGGGTGGAAGAGGCGAACCAGAATGGTCCAACTTTCTCGTAGGTGTGAACGAAGTGAACGCTGTGGACCCAGAACGAGGGATTCCGCGCAGGCTGCCCTTCGATGCGGACAATCGAATAGTCGTTCTCGTCCACCCAAATCTTGCCGTTGATGAGGTATTTATTTTCCTTTTTCGGCGCGACTGACAATACATACGCCGGCCCGGTTTCTAGAGTTTCTATTCCGATGACTTGAAACTTGTAGTTCTCAGGAGTGAGACGCGTGTTGTTGCGCGTTCCGCGACGAGAGGCTTCTGTCTCTTCGCTCAGCAGCTTGGAAAACACATGCTTGCGAATGGACCCAGAGCCGTCCTCACCCAGGACGGTGAACTGCTTGACGCCATTACCGTCGCACGTCAGGTGCACTACCATCTCAGCGCGCCGGCTCTTATTCACCGCAACGTAGTGCCGTGTGGCCACGTATCCTGTGAGTTCAGACTGGCGCTGGGCATCGAACTGCATCATCTTTGTGACGACATCATCTGCGGATGGCAAGCGGTCACCGGTTTGGGCAGACGCACCTGCCGTCATAGAGACAGCCAGTGCGACGATGGAAGTAGCGGCCTTAAGTGTCAGCTTCATATTCAAAACTCCAATACGAATTTGCCGTGGAAGGTTCGGCCTGCGCCGTTGAAGAATTCGCCAAAGCGATAGCTATCGAGATTGTTTTGGACGTCGCGATTATTCGCGCGATTGAAGATGTTGAACACCCCGAATCCGACTCGCGCGTGTTTTTCCTTGAAAGGCAGCCGGATTTGCCGCAAAACCTGTAGATCGGTTGACACGAACGTTGGGAAGCGCTCGTTGTTTCTCGGTCCAACGAAGTCGCGGTACTCATTGACTGTGGAATATGGGAACCCTGTGTGAAGATCGACCACGGGCGAGACAGTCAATTTCCACGGCGCCGAGATCTCCGCCCAGGCAAGAAAACGATTCGGCGCATCGAAGGGTAAGCGTCCGCGCTGATTTGCCTGAATTACCGCAACTGGATCGTTGCCGAAGAATTGATTGAAGTCGTTCAGGTCACCATAAGCTTTGGAATGAGTGTAGGAAGCGTTGATCGTGCTGTGCCGGATCTGATAACGCCCAGTAATCTGAAGCTCTTTGTACAAACTGCTTCCACGACTCGATAAAGCTAGAGCACCTTGCGACTCAATCGGGTCAAGGAAGTACGTGCGGACTGTGTTGCGCTGTTGATATCCAACTCGCAGCAGAAAGCTATTTGTTACCTGGCGATCAACTTCAAGGTTCCATACTTCGCTGCGCGGGTTGCGTAAGCCGTTGGAAATTACATTGGAATAGGCTGTAGAACTGAGTACCTGACCGGTCGGGTCTAGCGTGACAACTGTTCGCGAGGGCAGGTCGACAAACGTTAGAATATTTAGCGGCACACGGTCATAGAAGAAGCCTGCTCCTCCTTTGAGCACTGTTTTGCCGTCTTTCGTCAGTGCAAGAACAAAGCCGGCGCGCGGAGCAGTGTTAACAGAATCGGTGAGGGAGTCTCGATCGAAGCGTAGACCAAGATCAAACGTCAGCCGACTTGTGACGGTCCACTTGTCTCCAACGAACCACCCGGTTTCGTTCTTGTCGGCGTTGAACTGTGCATCTGGTCCGAACTGAATGTGCTCTAGCGGATAACCTGCAACACCGACGATCTGTACCGGCGAAAACTCCTGATGGCCATCATAGGAGCTGTGCGAGAAGTCGAGTCCTGCAGTCAGATCATGGGTTCCATAGAAATGATGAGAGTGAGATTGATAAACCTCTTCCCAGTCCGTCCGCGACGTATTACGATGCTGGCTATTAAAGAATCCTCCCTCAGTGGTTTCAATGAGTAACTCGTACGGCGTATCAGACCTTGGAAATAAGTCAGCATCGAACGTTCGATAACTTACCTGCGAAGTGAGCAGATCGCCGGAGTCATTAAAGTAGCGATGCTGCAGGTAGGTCTGATAACCCCGCTCGTGCAAGTCAGGCGTGCTCTCCTGCGGAGTAAAGGTGTTCAGACCGTAGTATTTGAATTTCTGGGGAAAAACTGCGAACGAAGCAGTTGCGGTCTGATGTGTGGTGATGTTGACATCAAATTGGGTGTAGGAGTCAAACTTTTCAGATTCAGTATCACGTTGAAGTGACGGCAGGCTATAGACAGGATTGCGCTCGTAGCGATATTCCACCGACTCAGTGAAAGCAACGCGATCCTTTACGATTGGACCGGAGAGGGTGAACCGGGGGGAGACTGCCGCAATGCCCATTATCGAACCATCTTCCCTGCGAAGACGGGGAAGCAAGTTCTGAGCCGACATGCGGAGTTTGTTGAAGTCGCCGGGGCGCGTCTCGACATTCGAAACAGCACCTGTGAATTTGCCGTACTTGGGGTTATATGGTGTGGAGAGGACCTGCACCGACGACACAACGTCGATGGGGATGTTGATGGCGTTTTCGCCTGTGGCGGGGTCGGTTACGTCGGAGTTGTTAACCAGGGATCCGTTCTCTGACGAACGTGCCCCTTTGATGTTGATTCGGCCATTGGGGCCTCGGACCACGCCCGGAACGAGAGGGAGCAAGTCTTCAAAACGCTCATCCCGATTCGGCATGTGTTCAACGGTCGATTGGCTGATGATGGCGCTGCCCGAAGATTCTTTTGTAGCGACTTCGTCTGCTCCGGCGGTGACCGTGGTCGACTCAGTCACGGTCTGCACTTTCATTTCGAGTTCCAGTTGCGAAACAGATTCTGCTCGGACCTCGAGGTTTTCGGTTGCAACCATTCCCGGAGCTTGTGCATTAATTGTGTAAGAACCTGCTGGAATTGTGCCGAATGTGAACTTCCCTTCGCTGTCACTCTCGGCCTCGAGATGTGAAGCTCCGTCCAGCGATAGTTTTGCGCCCGGTACGACTGACCGCGCATGATCTTTCTCAGTCGTGAATACCAGACCCTCTATAGATCCGCCTGGCTGGGATGCACTCTGGCTGAAAGCGGACACGGTGAGCAACCCAAAGGCGAGAGCCAGTCTTACGAGTCGTCGCATCATTGTGGTTTCCTCGTAGTATCTAAGCCACCATTCGCTCTCTTGCGCATGTGTACGACCGACCCGCCCTGTGTGAAATCGACTTCATCCATAAGAGTTATGATCAAGTAAATCCCGCGGCCATTCGTTCGCAGTCGATTGTCTAGAGCCGTTGGATCCGGGACAGCATCATGCTCGAATCCGTTACCTTCATCCTCGACTGTTATTGAGACTTCGCCGTCCGTGGTGCAACGGCAGTTGACATAAACGCGCTTGCGAGGATCGTTCTGGTTGCCGTGGATGATGGCATTCACAAGTGCTTCACGAAGAGCTAGTTCAATTTCGAAGTGGTTACCGTCTTCTCGGAACCTCGAAATGAAGTGCATGAGTTGGTCCACGAATGGCGAGATGATCTCGACGTCACTGGGAAGAATGTTGCGCAGCCCAATGAAGGAAGCAGACTGAAACGTTTCCGGATCGTGCGAACCAAATCGAGCCTGTGTCATGTCTTTGGTGTCCAGTTGGGATTCAATTGTCATTTCTTCCGACATGGTGGCCTCCTTTCTGAGTACGCAATGTGCCCTCTCTACATGCATGCGTCGCACCATTTGCAGCGCATTGAAAACACAGCGTTCATCCTCGTGAACCACGCTGCATCCTCAGCAAAATGACGAGCGTTCAGCGGATTCGCTGGGTCAACGTCGGACCATATGGGAGGGGGCGCGGCGCTCTACTGAAGGAGTAGCGAGCGTGATCAGCCACGGCTGATTGCCCACGCATGACGGATTCCCACCGACCAGCAATGACGGTGGCAATACCTTAGTATTACCGTGGATGAGCACTCAACGAGGTACCAGCATGAGCGGTTGGAGAGAGTTTGAACTTCGCGAGGTTTTGAGAAAGGTAATTTCAGAATTCGCGGCGGTGGTTTTCGGCTTGACGCCAGAAGCTTTCAATACACTTGGTAATCCATCTTGCCCCACCAACCTGTGAAGAGGTCAAACGTTTACTGCGCACCACCAGACTCACGTTTAGCCTTTGTGAGATTGGATGCGGGTCTTTGGCTCTCGATGAGCACCTCATGCGTTTGCCCCAACATATCGTTGTATCGAATTACGCTCTTGCCGACCGACACAAGCAGGTCACGACCGGCAACGTATTTCACAGTCTGCTCGCCTAGAGGAGGCGTGTAGAGCACGACATAAACCGTGTCGCCTACCTTAACGGAAACGTCATAGCTCACGGTGCCGAAGGCGTCAGGCTCGGCAGTCTGATGAGTCCTAACATCAGTGATAGTGCCTACTACCCACTTCGATGTAGGTTGGCAAAACGTCGGAAGTGTTGTCAGACATACAAAAAAGAAAGTCACGAACCTCAGCATAATTGCTCCTTTTGCTTGAACCGAGCCGTCCGTCTTCATGGCGTCCTAGATCATTTGCTGACGTATGCTATTCGGGCTGATACCGGCCGTCGCGAAGGCGTGATCAGATTCCGGAGAAAGCAGCCATTTGCGAGCTTCCTCCTGGTGTTCCTGGTGAGCCAGGTCCTGCACGGCGCGGAGAATTACCGCCTGGTACAGAGGGGCATACTGACGGTGATCGGCGACCACGGTTGCGGCTTGACGTATATTCGAGAGCTCCATCATTGGATTCTCCCGATAGGAATCGACACCGGTGTCTCACAGTCAGGACAAAGATGTGCATTCGATCCCCGCAAGCGAACAATCAACACTCCGCAACCTTCGCAGAATTTGAGTTCGCGTGGCTTCACCACTTCAGAAGCGTGGAGAGATTCTCCGAAACGATCTATGAGATTCCAATTTGATCCTTGGCTCATTGGCTCACCTTGTTTGTCGACCTCCGAAGTTCACTGAGGTCCTGATTTATTGACCACCGACGTAAGAGAGCAGTGCAAGTGGGTCGCCATCTTGCAAGCATCTGAAAAGAAGGGATGTGAGCACATGCGGTCTTGTTGAATGCTCAGCAAAATGACGAACCCTGAGCAAGAGCCCAACCTCTAAAAGCGCTCAAATGCCAATGACTCATGCCAGTCGCTGAGAATGCAAAGCGACTTGTTCAACGAGGGAAAGCGGATGGTGTATGCCGGACTAACTGTGCGATGAGGACTTCAGGGTAGGAATACGCGGCGAGGCTTTCGTTAGCCGACTTGTCTTTTGCGTTCGGTTCCTGAGCAGGTCGGCAGGGCACCGCTAAATCGACGAAAGGCGAATACCGGCCACGTTTTGATTGTGCAAGGTGGCCTCGGTTTTCTGCACGCTAGCATGTGGACTAAGCGACTCGACCACCTGAGACTAATTCCAAGTTCGAACTTATAAGCCAGAACGGCCCGGCGATCGTGGAGACCAGTTCCCGAACCAAATAATGGGTGGTTCTGGAATCGTGCTTGGTTTGCTCCCAACGGTGGCGACGATGAGGTGGTTGCGGGTTCCGCCACACAATTTTGAACGTTGGTATTTGCTTCATTGTTGTTCTCCTTTTCGGTTGAACACCATGCAAACGGTTGCCCATTCCGAAGGCACTGAAAGGAAAGAAAGTGGGCTCCTGGAGTTGTGTGGCGTGCTCAGCAAAATGATGAAGTATGAGCACGCACGGCGAGGCGAGAGGCGCTTACGCTGTTAGGCGCGTCTGCCCATATTTGTTGATACCCAGCCGACGAATTTTCGATTCCAGTGTCTGGCGTGGTATGCCGAGTTTCGCGGCCGCGCCCGACGGTCCGGATACCCTTCCGTGGGTATCTGCAAGCGCCGCTTCGATCATTTCTGCTTCACCGTCTTCCAGCGTCGAAAGGCCTCGTTTCGAGGATGGTTCTGCAGACTCGCTTTTCAACCAGCTCTCGTCAACAACGAAAGTGTCGGTTTCACTTAAAATGACCGCGCGTTCGACGATGTTCTGCAACTCGCGAATGTTTCCTGGCCATTGGTAGCTTCGGAGGAGTTGCAGCGTTTCCTTGCCGATATGACGGATTCTTTTGCCGGACTCCTTGGCGTAACGTGCAACGAAGTACTCGACCAGCAACGGAATATCTTCCTCTCGCTCGTTTAGTGAAGGTACCCTGATCGGGAAAACGTTAAGTCTGTAGTAGAGGTCTGCCCGAAAGGTTCCGGCTGCGACGGCAGCGCGCAGGTCACGATTGGTTGCCGCGATCACCCGGACGTCGACGGAGACCGGATGATTACTCCCCACCCGCTCAAATTCCTTCTCCTGCAACACCCGCAAAAGGGCAATCTGTGTTTCCATTGGAAGTTCGCCGACTTCGTCCAAGAACAACGTACCGCCGTTCGCAGCTTCAAACCTCCCCACGCGCCGTTGCAAGGCACCGGTGAAGGCTCCCTTTTCGTGGCCGAAGAGTTCGGAGGCAATCAGCGATTGTGGAATCGCAGCACAGTTGACACGAATAAAGGGTCGATTTGCCCGTCTCGATCTTCGATGCAGTGCACGCGCCACTAACTCCTTGCCGGTTCCAGTTTTGCCCTGGATCAGGACCGTCGAGTCCGAAGGGGCAACCTTCTCCACCTGCTTTAACAGCTGGCGTACCGCTTGCGAAGAACCGACAATTTCCTCAAACATCGAAGACTCATCGATTTCCTCTCTAAGAACAAGGATTTCGTTCCGAAGCTGCTGCTCTGCGCTCTTTTGTTCATCAACGTCGGTGGCCGACACATACCAAGGGTTGTACGCGGGTTCCGGCCACTGTGCGTCGGGGAAATTGTATGCAACACTGTTACTCGCCACGGTTACGACCTCCTGAACTCGTCTTTCCAGTTCTCGATCTTATGTAGACGAATATGAAACAAGTCGCGTCGCGGCACAACCGCATTAAGTTCCCTTGTGATATCCGAATATGGTCGAAGGCGACGGTAGGTTTTACGGGTGAAAGTGCGGCACGACTTTTGGGGGATGGACGATAGTCGTATTACGGAGTGTTTATGTGCTTCCTGCCATAAAGCCGGGCATCGACGGACCAGGCCCCCGGTCCGATCATTGCTAAAGTTGCTCCGAGGATAGCTAACGTGACCGAAATGATCGGACTGGTGGAATGCGTGAGGACGTTCCAGGTCTCGACAACGGCGATCAGAGTTCCCACAAGGGGTGTCCACAAACCGACGAGGAGCAGGACTCCTGCGACGGCTCCAATCATTGCAGGCTCCACCGCGCTGAACTGAGATGTTTGGGACAGGATGCCGGCTGTGCAGTAAAGAAGAAGGACTCCAGCAGTCATCCGCTGAATCAGGAGACCTATGCCAGGCCAACCCCCGGCGAATGTCCAAAAGAGGCGCTGCAAAGGACCCTCCCGATTAAAAGCATAGAGATACCCGAGCATTGAGCGGAAGGGGTAAAAGTTGGCGGTAGCTACCCTACTTTCGGAGGGTTCTCCAAATCGATAATTCCCCGCTTCAGTCCAATCGTGACCGCATGAGCCCGATCATTGGCGCCAAGCTTGGAAAGTATGTTGCTTACGTGGCCCTTGATAGTCGCTTCGCTGATGGAAAGCTGATCGGCAATCAATTTATTTGAATTGCCAGCGGCGATTAACCGCAAGACATCGATCTCGCGTTGTGTGAGACTGTCATCCGCGAGGTGTTCGGCAAGCTCGGCCGCGATGTCACTCGGGATTCGTTTTTGCCCGGCATTCACGGCACGGATGGTGTCCATGAGTTCCGTGTGCACATGCCCCTTTAAGATGTAACCCCGGGCGCCAGCTTGAAGTGCCCGCACAACCTGGACGTCGCCGGTATAGGTCGTAAGGACAATAATGCGGGCATTGGGGAACTCGCTCCGGATGGAATTTATGGCTTCGATGCCATTCAACCCTGGCATTTGAATATCCATCAGGGTCACGTCCGGCTTGTGCAAACGGAACTTTTCGACCGCTTCCTGGCCATTTCTGGCTTCCGCCACCAGCTTCATGTCGGGCTCCGCGTTTACGAGGGCAGCAATTCCTTCGCGCAACAACGCATGATCGTCGACAGATAGGACGCGAATGAGGCGGTCGTCACGGCTCATAATACTTTTCTCCGGGGAACAGTCTGAATATCGACTTGTTAGAAGACGTTTTGTAGGCAACAGGGCCAGGAACGGTCAATTGCACTTCGGTTCCGGCCCGGTTTTCGGTCCAAAAATCTAGATGTGCCTGGATTTGCTTGGCGCGCTCGCGGATGCCGGGTAATCCCCAATGCCCAGGGCGTCCTCCTTCTTTCACCACCGCCGGGTCGATGCCCTTTCCATCGTCGCGGATCAGCAAGATAAGTGCATGATTGTCGTAGCGAACCTCCGCCTCGATGTAATGCGCGTTTGCATGCTGGAAGGCATTCCGGAGCAACTCACGGCCAATTCGGTAGACCTCATCCTGGATGGCCGGGGATAAGTCTTGGCGCTCGCCGGCGACCATCAACTGAAATGTTGGACAACTTGAGTTGCCATTAACAGAGCTCTCCAACTCTTGACCAGTCGCGGTTAGCCAATCTCCGAGATCAGTCGAAGTAGAGCGCTCAACCGCCCTCAGGTCCTTGATAGCGTCGCGGCTCTCGGCAATTGCCTGCTCGGTTCTCTTGATCGCACTGTCCAGGGCTTCGAGCGCTTCTTCAGGGCGACGTGCAAACAGGTTTCGGGCTGCCTGAAAGCGAAACATGAGACCGTGCAAGGCCTGGAGCAAGGTATCGTGTAATTCTCGCGCAATACGCGTGCGCTCATTCACGCGCGCGTCTAGAGCGACGTTAAACTGCCGCTGGAGTTGCTGAACTCGGAGCTGGTAGGTGCCCCATAGAAGTGCAAAGAATGCTGCTGCACATAGCATGCGGAACCAATTCGTCTGATAAAACTCAGGAAGAACGGTGAAATCAAGGGACGCATCCGTGTCGTTCCATATGCCATAACCGTTCCTGGCCATGACATGGAACCGGTAAGTGCCAGCGCCAAGATTGTTGTACGTGGCTTCGCGGTTCGTACCCGCTTCACTCCAGCCATGGTCAACGCTGTCCAAACGATAACGATAACGAACGCTCTCAGAATTGCTGAGACTCAAGCCCACGTATCGGAAGGTCGTTCTCCGCGTGCCGGGTGGAAAGTGAATCGGCCCGCGCAGGTCGAACGCCGTGTCGTCTCCTGCAATGCCCTCGATGTGTACCAGCACCGGAGCAGGCGCAGCCGCCGCCCCCGACGGATCGACCGACGAGAGCCCGCCATTGGTTGAAAACCAAATGCGACCACGCGAGTCCGCGACAACCGACTGGTAACGCTGTACGCCTTCCGTGCCTGACAAGCCGTCAGCCAGTCCATACTCCCGAAACTCTGCTTTGGCTGTGTCCTCGAGCAAGCTACTGCGGGTAACTTGAAGTATGTGATTCGCAGTGGCGATCCACAAGTTTCCGTTTTTGTCTTCCGCGATGCCGAATATCGCTTCGTGTAGCGAGTCGGGGACCCTCTTCGGTACGTGAATGTGATCCGCACCTAGAAAGGCGAGACCATCGGCAGTACCGATCCACAAGATGCCTTTTGAGTCGGGGAGGATACAGCTCACGTTCAGGGAGGACAAGCCATCCTGAGCCGAAAACGTCCGCCAGGTGTTGTTTCTTAGCTCACTCAGACCGTTTGTGGTACCAAACCACATCGTTCCATCGTTACCCTCAGCAATCGAACTCACCCTGTTTGATGCCAGTCCGTTCGCTGTCGTGTAAGTTGTGAAGTAGTGGCCGTTGAATTCGCTCACTCCGCCACTCAGTGTCGCGGACCAGATGGTGCCATCGCGATTCTGATGTACTGCATACACGGCGTTTTGTGGAAGCCCGTCGGACTGAGTGTACGTTTTCGCGATGATCGAGCCATTGACGTCGTTCAGATGCGTTAAGCCGCCTCGCTGACGTCCCACCCATAATTCGTTCCTCCCGCTACTGCTGATCGAATAGACGACATCTTCGCTAAGCCCGGCGACCGCGATCACTTCGCTCTTTCCTCCTTTCAGCCAGCGCAACCCCCCCTCACTTGGCGCGAACCAGGTTCTGCCCCCCGGGTCGACATATAAAGCGCCCGTACTTTGTGACTTCAAGCCGGCGGCCGAGTAGGTGACAAAGGCACTGTTACGCAAACGCTCTAGCACTCGCGCAGTACCAATCCATATGTTTCCCTCTCTATCTTCAAAAAGCGCGGTCACTGCCCCGAACCCGCGATCAACCGCGACTCCATCACCGTTGATGCGGATTAGACCGTTAGCTGTGCCCACCCAGATGTTCCCATCATGGTCACGGATCATGGAAAGTATTTGAACATTGTGCAGAGACGGAGGAACGCCCGCCGAGGTGACTTCTGCACCGTTCCACTGAACAATTCCTCTATCAGTTCCGACCCATAGTTCGCGGTTTTCCAAGGGGAGTAAGCAGTTGGTCCTGTAATTGAACTGTCCCTTCGGCGCGGCAGCAATCCTTCCGCCGGTCATATAGAAGAGACCTTTGTCCTGCGTGCCAAGCCACACCTTGGCATCCGACGTCTCAGCTATCGAAGTGATGACAGAGTTGGGGGCGGCAAAGCGGTGAGCAACAAGTTGCGTGGCCCAACTGTAACGCGTATTGCGATTATCGGCTTCCGTAGTCGCTGTGCCTTCAGCGGGTGCCCGGTCGGCCGCAGAAGTGAGAAGTTCAAACCTTCCACCACGGTTTGCGAGAGCGCCTAAGGTAACCGATGAGAAGAGAGGTGTGCCGTCTCCTCGCCTGCCCAGGGAAGTGATCCCGGACTCTACTTCCTCGCGGCCCAATTCGAGTGTTCCATCGTGATACCGCAAAATCCTTGTGTTTTGTAGGAGGATCCACAAGTTGCCTTCAGTATCTGTGATAAGCGCCTGAACAGCACCGATCGAAAGAGTTGCAGGGCTCGCCTGCTGGAAGATACGAAATGTCAACCCGTCGAACCGAATCAGCCCTTTCTCTGTCCCGATCCACAGATAACCGTCCGGGGTTTGGGCGAAGGAAGTTATGGATCCGGCGTTGAATCCCTTTTCGACTCCCCAGTGATCGCGGATGTATTGCGAGAGCATTCGGTGCGGGTCGACGGGATAGGCCGGATAAGGAAGACACACGACGGCAAGTACAGCCATCATTGTCTTCAATAGCCGATGCCGTTTTCGACGCCTGTCAGGGGAGGTATTCAAATTTTTCAATAACAACTTCTTGGTCTTTTTGCAAAGGACTCTTGTCGCTGGCGACAACGTAGAGCAAAAGCACGATTACCTCCTTGCCTCTTGAAGGTACTCCCGACGTGAAGACGTGCTCAGAAACAGGCGCTCCATCCGTTGAAGATCCCCGCACGGTTTTAAAGCTTGCTCGTCCCGATTCCCAATGCATCGAATGAGTCAGGGTACCAGAAGGAACCCTGAACGGAGCGACATTGCCGGGAACATAGAAGGGCTGAAGAGCATACTGCGCATTGTTCTTACTAGAAGCATCGCCCAATCGGCCCATCTCAAGGTCCATTTCGCGGTAGTGTTGGTCTCCTCCCGCCTCGTCAAAAGTGCTCATACTAAGGACCGCAGCGGGCTCCAAGTGAGTGGTGTCGCGTACCACCAAGCTGTAGGTTCCGTACCCAAGACTCTGTGTGAGGGCCAGGTCCGCACATGACCACCGCCCGTCTTTTTTCCTTATACGGAGATGCAAGGCGCCGCTCGCATCGGTCCAGGCGTTGTCGCCGTCGTACAAATTGTTGAGTCCTCCCCAATCGCTCGCGATGGTGCGAACCTGCCACTGGTAACCGCTGAATTGAAGCGGCTTCGTGGGGGCGAGTTGCGGCGCTCCAGTGCCCTTAACAATCGTTAGCGATACGACGGAACCACCTTGCGTCGGGGCTACATCGAGGGTCGGTGATGGCCGGTATCCCGGCTCTACTAACAGTGCCGCATAGTCAAATCCCAGGTGAGTAGAGGTGCTCCAGGTTGAGTCGGCTTGAATGGGAATGAGGGCCTGTTCCGGCCACGGCTGGACCCACCATGGTCCGCTGTGGGCATAAATAACAATTTGCTGCCCTGGGCGGTATCCCTTGACGCGTCCGGCTATGCTGTCAACTTTTTCTCTTCCTCCCTGTGCTGCTGGGGGAATCTTCGTAAACTCGATGGTCGGGGTCGAGTCGGATTTATGCGAGTGGCAATCAAGAAGCGCGAGACAGCAAATTAGGATCAGAGCTAACTTCAGCTTTGGACTAGCGAGGATGAGATCGAGTTTGACCAGATCAACTCTTCGAAGACGCTGTCCCACCTGAAAACCTCCGCACGGCTTTGCAACTTGGACCAAGAATGAATTCAGTTGGAGTCGTAAATGCGCAGCCAAATACTTTTCCGGTGAATAGGTCGTCCAACAGATTCGTGTTGTCTCTAGATCACGTCTGTGATCAAGGGACGTATTTACGGTCGCTTCTGACCGTACTTATCGATACCCAGCCGACGGATCTTTGACTCCAGCGTCTGACGCGGTATTCCGAGTTTCGCGGCCGCACCCGAAGGCCCTGAGATCCGCCCATGAGTTTCGGCGAGAGCTGCTTCAATCATTTCTACTTCACGCTCCCCTAATGCCGAAAGGCCTTCGCGCTGTGATGGCTCTTCCGGTTCACTTTCGAGCCAGCTCTCATCCACAGCGAAAGTATCGGTTTCGCACAAGATTACTGCGCGTTCCACGACGTTCTGCAATTCACGAATGTTTCCCGGCCAGTGGCAGCTTTGTAACTGCTCCAGCGTTTGCTTGCCGATATGGCGGATGTTCTTGCCGGCCTCTTTCGCAAACCGACCGACGAAGTACTCCACAAGCAGTGGGATATCCTCCGCACGTTCGCGCAGTGGCGGAATGTCAATGGGAAAGACGTTCAACCGGTAGAAGAGATCCTGGCGGAAGGTCCCGGCCGCCACGGCAGCGGGCAAATCACGATTCGTAGCCGCAATCAGCCGGACATCGACGGAGATCGGATGATTGCTGCCCACCCGCTCAAACTCCTTCTCCTGCAACACCCGTAGCATCGCAATCTGTGTTTCCATCGGGAGCTCGCCGATCTCGTCCAAGAACAGCGTTCCCCCGTTAGCAGCTTCGAATCTTCCCACCCGCCGTTGCAGTGCACCGGTGAATGCTCCCTTTTCATGCCCGAAAAGCTCGGATGCAATGAGCGACTGCGGAATCGCTGCACAGTTGACTTTTACGAAGGCCCGGCTTGCGCGTCTCGATCTACGATGCAGTGCACGGGCTATCAGCTCTTTTCCGGTTCCAGTTTCGCCCAGTATGAGAACTGTCGAGTCAGAAGGCGCAACTTTCTCCACTTTTTTGAGCAGTTGGCTCATGGGTTTCGAAGAACCGACAATTTCCTCGAACATGGAAGAGCGATCGATTTCCTCTCGCAATACGAGGTTTTCATTGTGAAGTCGTTCTTCCGTCCTCTTGCGGTCGTCGATGTCGGTCGCCGTACCGTACCAGCGAATGATCTGACCGGATTCGTCTTTCAGCGGGTTGTATTGAAGAAGCTGCCAACGATACAGCCCGCCCTTGAACAAAACGCGCATTTCCGAATCGAACGGGACTCCCTTCAAAAATCCTGCCCTGCGCTCATTGCGCACGCGATCGAGATCGTCAGGATGGCAGACTTGCGCCAAGAATCCACTACTCGTCACATCGTCCATTGTGAGTCCGGAATTCTCCTGCGCAACACGATTCGCATAGAGCAGGCTGCCATCAGGCGTCAGGACCACGATTGGTTGCCGAATAGTGTCGGTGATCGTACGAAGGTCCTCCTCGCTTTGCCGTAGCTTCTGCTCGGCGCGCTTTCTATAGTCGATGTCGGTTGCTGTAGAGTACCAACGGATGACCTTGCCAGATTCGTCCTTCAGCGGATTGTACTGAACGAGTTTCCATTGGTATTCTCCACTCTTGTGCCGGGCACGCATTTCCAGTTCGAACGGAGCCCCACGCCGAAGGCCTTCTTCACGAGCGCGCAGGCGGTCTAGGTCGTCTGGATGGAAAGCTTGCGGTGCAAACCCGTGCTCCATGATCGCGCTGAACGACAGCCCCGTTTCTTCGCAAGCGACGTGGTTCGCATATAGCGTTTTCCCGTCGGGCGCAAGGACGACAATGACTTGGCGAATAGCATCCGTAATGGTGCGAAGGTCTTGCTCACTTTGTCGCAGCTTCTGCTCTGCGCACTTGCGATCATCGATATCAGTCAGCAGGAAATACCACGTGGTTATCTGGCCTTCTGCATCCCGCACGGGGCGCCCACGAGACTGGAACCATCGGTAAACACCATCCGCACGCCGGCAACGGAGCTCAACGTCACATATCTCGCCCGTTTCAAATGATCTTCTAAGTGTCTCGAGTACACGGGGAAGATCATCCAGATGAACCACGCCGGCGCTGGACCAGTCCTTCAACTCCTCACTTGTTTTACCGAAAAACTTCAGGATCTGTTGGTTAACAAACTCGACCTCGCCCGTTGGGCTCATCGTGTGTGCGAAGCCGGGGATGTTGTTGATGATCGTGCGGAAATCGGCCTCGCTCTGCCGCAGTTTCTGCTCGGCACGCCTACGATCATCGGTGTCAGTAAGCAGGAGATACCATGCGGTTATTTTGTTTTCTGTATCTCGAACCGGGAGACCGCGGACTTGGAACCATCGGTAAATGCCATCAGCGCGACGGCAGCGGTGCTCCACTTCATAGATCCGTCCTTCTTCAATGGCCTTGATACGAGCCTCGATGATCCGTGGAAGGTCATCAGGATGAATAACATCGGTCAAGGCCCAGTTCTTGAGGTCTCCCGTTGTTTTGCCGAAATACTCCAGAGTTTGACGGTTGAGAAACTCGACCTCACCCTCTGCGCCCATTGTCGCGACCAGCCCGGGGATGTTATCGACGATCTGCCGCCATGACAATTCCCTCGCTTGCAGGATTGCTTCTGCCCGCTTCCGATCCTCGATATCAAGGTTCGTTCCGTACCACCTGACTACGGTCCCTGATTCGTCACGCACTGGGTTCGCGAATATAAGGAACCATCGAGGGGAACCGTCAAAGCGGCGAAGGCGTACTTCGGTTGTGCCTGCATCCGGTGACTTCCGGAGAGTTTGCCACCAAGTTTCAAGGTGTTCGATGTCGTCGTGGTGAACGCTCGATTTCCAGCCCAACCTGTGCAGGTCATCCGAAGAAAGGCCGACGTAATCCCGAAATGGCTGATTGAAGAAATCCAAGGATCCGTCCGCCAGAGCCGACCAGGCCATTGTTGGAATCCGATCGAGGAAAGAGTGCAGTTCCAGGGGAGTCGGAATTTGGCGCTCAGTCGTACTCATAGTGAGAATTTCGCAAGACCGCTTGGGTCCGGAAACACATTCAGGTCAACTGATTAGGCCATGAGGACGGGGTGCAAACAATTAGACGATGGTATGGATAGTACTTTGGTATAAGACTGGAAAAGCGCCCCACGTGGGACAGTCCGGAAGGGGCGTTTCTTCTCAGGCGTCTAAAGTCGCTTGGATACAGTTGCTAAATGCGATTTGGATAGTCGGCATCGGAAGAATCGGGCTGCCCTGCCTCGACGCGCTCACGGAGCATCCATTCATGAACGTAGGCAGGGCGTTGCATGAGCTGGACCCCCCTATCTTCGCAGCTGATCAGGAACCGAACCACCCCGAGGTCCACCAAAGTGACATCGCTCAGGTCCAAGATATTGTTGGCGCAATCATTATCCATTTCCGATCGAATGCTGGGGATTTGATCGGATTGAATCCGCCCACTCAGTCGGAGCTTGGTCACACATCCGCCGCCGTTCTTTTCAATTCTCAACATTTCGTGCTCCTTCCGGCCGCGTGAACCATTACGTACCTGGCCAGATCCTGCCGACGTCTGGCAAAGCGATCGGCGTAAATAGAGCCTATAGCTGAGAATGCGCCTGTAGTCACAGCCAGTCCTCTCTCGTTTGTGTTCATTTTTTCCTTTTCAGGTCGTGAGCTACTGCGGACCTCCCAGAGGTTCATTATCTACAGCTGTTGTTGCAATGAATCGAGTTCGATCCGACAGGTGTCGCTGAAGGCCCTCAATGGATCGTCGCCATTCACGGCCTGAGCTTCGATCTGTTCGGCTGTAAGGTTGGTCTTCGGATACGTACTGACAATAGTTCTTATGACCAGTTCCGCTTCTCTTAGGACGGGCTCGGACGAACTAAGACGAATGCGGCTTGCAAGCGCATAGACCGGTATCAGTTTTTGAAGATCACCCGAATTGTGCTGCATGGCGTCGACCAGTAGGCGGGCGCTTTCGCCAATGAAATCGGAGTACAGGGCTTCGCGCCGTGCAATTTGTTTTCCCAACAACTCGCGCCGGTCCTGATGCCTCGCCGTGATCCACGTACCGGTCGCCGAGCCTAAAGCACCGACTAGCGAACCACCAACAGCTGCCAAAGCGGTGATCATCACGGAATTCATAAAGGTATTTGGTGCGGGGCTGCGCAATGCGGCCCCGCAAGTGTTTAGCTGATGAATGCGAGGATGTCCGCGTTGATCACGTCGGCATTCGTGGTCATCATGCCGTGGGAGTATCCTTTGTAGACCTTCAGCCTGCTATTCTTTAGCAGCTTGGCCTGGAGCAATGAGGCGTTCTCGTACGGCACGACCTGGTCGTCGTCGCCTTGCATGACGAATGTCGGCACGGTGATCGCTTTTAGATCGTCCGTTTGGTCTGTCTCGGAAAAAGCCTTGATGCCTTCGTAATGGGCGAGTGCGCTGCCGATCATTGCCTGACGCCACCAATTCCGAATGATTCCCTGCGACACCTGCGCGCCGGTCTGTTAAAGCCGTAAAACGGACCAGACGGCAAATCAAGGAAAAACTGCGCCCTGTTCTCAGCCAGCCTTTTGCGGAAGCCGTCGAACACTTCGATTGGCGTGCCGCCGGGGTTCTTCTCAGTCTTGACCATCAGTGGCGGAACAGAAGCGAGAAGCACAGCCTTGGCTACTCGGCCGTGAGGCTCGCCATATTTGGCGACATAGCGGACCACCTCGCCACCGCCCGTCGAATGGCCGATGTGGATCGCATTTTTCAGATTAAGATGCTCGACCACCGCCGAAGCGTCGGAGGCGTAATGGTCCATGTCATGGCCAGTGTCCACTTGCGAAGAGCGGCCGTGACCGCGTCTATCATGCGCGACCACGCGGTAGCCTTTGGCTAGAAAGAACAGCATCTGCGCGTCCCAGTCATCGGCCGACAGAGGCCAACCGTGGTGGAATACAATGGGCTGCGCGTCCTTCGATCCCCAGTCCTTATAAAAAATCTGAGTATTGTCCTTCGTCGTTATTAATGGCATATGATCCTTTCGCTCTGAGGTTGTTGAACGGACTATCCCGTTCAAGTACGGAGCCGATTCTCCGACCGCTTCTCCGGCAGCCAGAGCACCAAGCGCAATCAACATGTCGCGTCGATTAAGGTCATCATGTGATCTCCTTGAGACCTGCTCGCGCCGTCAGTTATGTCGCGCAGTCGTAATCGGCGACGTGCGGGATGTGCAATTTCGCCTCCGACTCCGTTGGATTTGCACTTCAAGCGCCATTCGTAAAGCACTGACCTGCAATGCTCGCCTAGTCGGCTCCACGCCTCGTCGTCAGCAAAATGCTGAGGGTTCAGCAGACTGCGGCAGGGCAGGTCCGAGGTCCAGTGTGCTAAGTGCAATCCCTTGAATCTGTTTCAGAGTGGAGACTCGTTTGCCTTCTGGACTGTGCCGGCAGCTTCGGCAGACCTGAGATGGACAAAGCAGTCCAAGAAAGGAGCGGCTATGTTCGGTATAACGAGCGAGACTATTCATCAGTTTTCCTTGGCCGAAATTCTGCTTCTAATCGCGATGAACATGGAAACGAGCCGCTTAGCTTCTGAAAACCGCGCCCGTTCGGCCAGCGGCACGGTTTTGGGAAGCTAACCAGAGCTGGAAGAAAAATGCCATGGAGATACTTGCCTCGTATACGAGGCCTTTCGTCAGGATTACCGCAAATCGCCAATCCGCCGTCTTGAACAAACAGAGGAGTGAGCTATGAGCGCGATTGAATTTGGACTGGCATCGCCAACCCCTTTTACAGAGATGCCAATGCATGTGGCGTTCGAGGAGCAATACAACGGATCGGAAGCTCTGGAGGGCTCCGAGGATAGTGACCACGCTGCCGACGAACCAACCAGTGAGGCAGGGTTTGAACAAATCGTCGGCCGAAGCGCAGCTTTGCGGCGGGTCCTGCGCGAGGTCGAGGTCGTAGCTCCAACCGATTCCGGCGTGCTGATTCAAGGGGAAACGGGCACCGGAAAGGAGTTGATCGCCCAAGCTGTACACAATCGAAGCGGCCGGCGTGATCGGCCTTTTATCAAGGTGAATTGCGCCGCAATACCTTCCGGCCTACTGGAAAGTGAATTGTTCGGGCACGAAAAGGGTGCCTTCACCGGAGCCATCATGCGAAAGCCCGGTCGCTTTGAAGTGGCCGACAAAGGAACTTTGTTCCTGGACGAAGTCGGCGACATTCCTCTCGAGCTGCAATCGAAGCTGCTGCGGGTTCTGCAGGAGCATGAATTTGAGCGGCTGGGCAGCACGCGGACTCAGCAGGTGGATGTACGAGTGATCGCGGCCACACACCGGGATCTGAAGGAGATGGTCGAAGAGGGCACGTTCCGGAGCGATCTGTATTACCGCCTGCACGTGTTCCCACTGACGGTTCCTCCGTTACGCGATCGGTGCGAGGACATACCTTCCATCGTTCGTCACTTTGTTGAGAAGTATTCGCGACGAATGAATCGACAGATCGAAACAATCTCGCCCCGCACCATGGAAGTGCTCAAGGACTACTCCTGGCCGGGAAATGTCCGGGAGTTACAGAACTTTATCGAGCGAGCTGTGATCCTTTCGCCTGGAACCTCACTCCGCGCTCCGTTGGACGAATTGACAGAAGAGACAGTTCAGAGTTCACCCACCCGTCTGTCGAGTCTCGAGGAGATGGAACGCGAGCATGTGTTGCGCGCTCTAAGGGAGTCCAACTGGGTCACAGGGGGCCCTAAAGGCGCAGCAGCCAAACTGGGCATGAAGCGGACCACGCTGGCCTATCGGATCCGCAAGCTAGGAATT